>Ga0190306_1000001_pt1 | contig 246232 bp, 234 predicted proteins | sample 48700734_MG_FD_161657 | JGI IMG/M metagenome (GOLD analysis project Ga0190306, IMG submission 161657) | Hydrothermal vent sediment bacterial communities from Southern Trench, Guaymas Basin, Mexico - 4870-07-3-4_MG | ecosystem: Environmental > Aquatic > Marine > Hydrothermal vents > Sediment ... | reverse complement strand
CATTATAACTTCATCATAACTTTGTCTTGGATGAATTTTTAGTTTATCTAATTCTTTTTTTGTCTTTTCTTTTATCTTTATTGATTTCCACATAAGTATATATTGGTAGAAAACTATAAATACTTTTCGGCTCTCATCTCCACGCTTTTGCATGGAGACTTCCCGCCGAAAGAGTTAAAATATTTTTCAATTCAAAGAGGTATTCAATTCTTTAGGTCTGGATTGTCCCTATTAATAATTTTAATGATAGAGTTGCACAACTCTTGATAAAGTTTTACGCCATCGCCGTGCCCGAAAAAATATTACCCGTTTTGCCGAGTCGCGCATCATTTAACGTGATTTATGCTTTCGATCGTTAGCAGTAATTTTAATTATAAAAATCGTAAATTGTGCTCGGCTGAAATTTGCTATCGCGATCTTCTCATAACTGCGATGAACCTCACATACTGCTTTTGCTTCTTTTTATTTCATCTTTCATTCTCGGTACCCTTATCAAATATCCGCAATTCTTACATTTTACTGAGAACGGCCTTTTCCACTTCTTTTCCAGATAGTCGTATTTACCGCACTCCGGGCATATATATTCGCATCTCGCTATATTGTCATTCATTACAAGTATTCTTATTTCTCCTTTCAATTCTTTGTTTCTATTTGCTACCGGTCTATATGTATGATAAATGCAATCACTTGGTCTGATTTTGTTTTTTTCAATAAATTCTCGGATTTTATGCAACATATTAAGCACCGTCATAAGCCTTTTCTATTTGAGGTATAATTTGTTTTTTTCTTGATACAACGCCTTTTAAAAAAATTGAATTGTTTTCAACTTTCTTGTTGAACGCCGTTTCCACCTTTTTTGTATCACCGATTACGAGCAGTTCCGAGCACTCTTTTATTATATTTGTCAGCATAACGATTATTAAATCGTAATTTCCCTCTTTTTTCATTTTTCTCATCTCACTCAATAAATCATTCCTGAGTTTATCGACTTCGCTAAAGTCAACGACCTCTACCTGAGAAACACCAACTTTATTATTGCAAAAATTGTATTCCTTAAAATCCATATTTATTATTTGAGGAATCGCCATATTTTTCAAACTCGCTTTCGCTTTTTTAATTTCCATTCCAAATGCTTCCAAATTATTTATATCGGCAATTTGCGCGAGTTTTTTTGCCATTTTTTTGTCTCTTTCCGTGGTCGTTGGGGACTTAAATACCACCGTGTCCGATAATATTGCAGCCAAAAGAATTCCGGCAATTTTTTTATCTATCATCCTTTTTGATAAATATCTTTCTGCTATCATGGTTGCGGTGCATCCCACCGGTTCTGTGTGGAAAGTTATCGGACTTGAAAAATTAAAATTTATCTTGTGATGGTCTATAACTTCAATAATTTCGGCATTTTCTATGTCATCAATTGACTGAGAGAATTCGTTGTGGTCAACCATGACGATTTTTTTATTTTTTCCGTTCGTCATTAATTTTGGTTTGTCAAAGTTAAAATAGTTTAAAACGAATTCAGTTTCTGAGTTTATCTCTCCGCTTCTTGCCGGTATATAAGTTTCATTCTCGGATTCTTTATTTTTAAGGTGCGCTAACGATATTGCCGAGCATATAGAGTCCGTGTCAGGATTGCGATGACCTATAACGTAAATGATGTCTTTCATTTTAACTAACCTTCTATTTTCATAACTTTATTTTTAACTCCTCGCCAAAAATTCTTCCTTTAAGACCGAAGATGACCGACTAATTATTATTATATCGAAATCTTTATAAGGTTATAGTTATATAAATATATAACATAAGAATAACAAAAAAGCAACGAGAATCGTCAATAATTAGCGCGTATTGATGGACAAATCGGTCATAGAAATGGATTAAAAAAACGATTTCATAGAGATTAAAATAAAAAAGCTTAAATAGCGTCAGCGCAAAAAACGGTAAAGGTTTCTGTTCTACGCGATTGGCGGATTGATTATTCGGGCGCGGTGGCTATTCACCGATAACAAATATTTTCGTCGGTTTTTTATAATTTTTTATCCATTTAACATTATGCAAACAAAATTCATAGTTGTGCCGTTTTTCATTTTGGTTATCGTTCTGACATCTAGCATGTGTACCGAACAAGAGAAAAATTTAACGGCGATAAAACTCGGCGACCAGGTGTACGAGTTCAGCACAAATCTCTACGATTCTATAAAAGTAAAAACAAACGATGAAGCTGGAATAAAAGAATTGTTTGACAATTCAGAAAATGTCTGCATAAAATTTGATAACTCGAGTTCTACGGACAACGCCTACTTTGCCGTTGTCGGCTATAACATTGTATTCAAACTTACAAGGTATTACAGCAAACAAGGAAAGACGATGAAATTCTCGGTGTGCCAGACAAACGAGACGACCATCTGGCTTAAAGGACCCGAAACTGGCGCGCAAGAAAATTCTGTCACGCTGATTGATAATACCGTTGTTGTGCAGGGAACGGATTTTCACGAACTTGAGCTTGCCGGAGACAAGCTCGTTCTGACCGTTTTTGGGATAAATTCGCTGAAATGATAGAAAAAATTAAAAGAATTCTTCGGGAATAGAAATTTTCAAAAATTACCCATGAGATTACGAAATTATAAGAAAAAGAAAAAAAATTAAAAAACAAATTCTATCGCGCGTTACCAAGCTTATCGACAACTAAATTTGAGTTGTTTGTCTTTAAGCCAAGGTAACTGGCGATATTACGTTGTTTACTACCTTTACCGCAGTGCCAGACAGTCCTTTGTTAGCGTAGTCCTGTAATACTGAGCAAGCTTCTCTCGTCTCGTCCTTTGTTGAACCGGCAACAACCAAAGCTACCTTGCCAGTTGCAAATGCGTCGTCAATTAACTGAATCAATCCAAAGTTTGTCGTCCTTGCGTTCCATGCATCGCATGTCAGGACTCCTTCACCGTCCTTTACCTTTCCCGCTGCCGCCAAGTCAGCTACCAATGTGTTTACACAAGGTCCGCCTACGAGGATCAAGTTCTTTGATGTCTTGTCGGCGCTCGTCACCTCGGTATCCAACTTGGCTATGGATGTTGTTATTGGGACAACTGTTGATGTAGTGTATTCAACTGACTTTGAAACTGTTCCTGCTGTTGATTCTGAGAATGTTACATCACCGGCTGTTATGAATACCGCTGCTGATGTCTGGTCGTCTGGATATGTGATCTTTATTTTGTCAGGTCCGCTTGTTGAAACCTCTTCCCTTACTTTCATACCGTAGTCTGTGTAACCTTCATATACGTCAGAACTTCCTAATTGCAACATTGTTGATGATCCACCATTTGCTACACCAATACCAATACCTGTTCCATAGCTTATATCAAGCTCGCCTGATGCTGCCGTTACTGTAAATGTGACCGTATCACCTGCTACGGCATTTTCTCTGTTCTCTGTTGTTATACTTAAGAACGCATCTCCCGATGCTACATCATTGTCATTTGTCCCGTCTGCATCCAGATCAATCTTTGCTCCGTATTTCGTTATTATAACTGCCTCGTCTGTTGCGTCAATGCTTCCATCACCGTTAAAGTCAATTCTCAAATTTGCATCGTTTGAATCTGCCTGAACAGCCACACCATACTTGTTACCATTTAATATGATGTAACCGTCTGGTGTTGTGTCTCCCATATTTGCTGCTGTGTCTACATAAGATATTTTTATCGTTTCTCCAGAGCCAATATCCTTGAATTCTATTGTGTTATCGGTTGCATCCAAGTCCTTGTACTGAAGCACGTGTGTCATGCCGTTTCCTCCAACTGTTGCATCGTTATTTACAATGAAATAGTCGTTCTGATTTACTGTTTTATTTTCCAAGAAGAGAATATCTATCGTCGCGTCTTTCTTGAAGTCAACATTTGTTCCACCACTACTGTAAAGCAACGGCAATGTTACGCTGTCGCCGGTTGCCGTCGTAAACTTCAAATCATACTTGCTGTTTCCGTTTGACTGAATTATAATATCTTCTGTGCTTCCTACTTCTGTGCCTGCAAACTCGATATCAAAGCCGTTAAGGAATAATTGGTACTGACCATCTGTTGTGTCCATTTTTGGTAGCACATCTGACAATTTTCCATTAACTGGCACATAGTAATCATCCTCTGCCGTGAATGTTATCTGTATCTGGCTTATTGTGACATCATCTCCTGTTCCAATACCTACACTGTTACCCGTTATCTGGACAGCTGTACCTGATACCGATTCAGAACCGATGGTCAATGTTTGTTCTCCTGTTCCATCAGACTCTATGTTTGAGTCCCTTAAAACAACCTTGTTAGCACCTACATAGAATTTTACACTGCTTGTTTTACTTTCTTTTGTGGAAAAGAAAATATCTTCTACTCCAATCTCTGTTCCATCCGCCAACTTGTAGGTTTCACCTTCGTTCATTTTGTCTGTTGTTTCTCCATTAACTATGAAGATGACTTCTGTACCACTATAAATCATTGGTTTGACGGTATATTCGGTGGTTCCCACTGTTACAGTTACTTCTGTTTCATCATACCCAAGCACAGATTCTGAACCGCCCATTAATGTTAATGTGACATCCGTGTCTGTTGGATGATCGGTATCTATTATTGTGTATGGCTTTCCAAACAATGTAATTTTCTTTCCTTCCAGATCTTCCAATTCGTCATTGGCGTCATTATCCGACTTCAATGCCGTTGAAAAACTTAATTTGTATCTGTAAACGACATCTCCGCTATCAAAAAATAGATAGTTCGCTGGAGTATCTGTTACATACAAATCATCTGGATCTATTGCCCATGTAACATATGCATCGTCTGGAACCTCTAAGTATTCTGAGTACGTAAATGTTCCATATTCATTTGTTACAGAGCCTCCTGCTAAAGCTGTTAAATCGCTTTTTGAGACCGTAGTAACTATTGTGTCAACCGCTTCACCTAATTCTAAAACATTCGCTGACTTACTTAGTTTGTAAGCATCTCCAGTCGCGGTTATCTGACCTGTAACGCCCGGCACCTCAACTTCCGCTGTTACTGTTTTCGTTTCAGTTGTTGATGGTTCTCCGCCAAGCCTTGCTGCTATGTCGATGGCGCCGACGACGTCAGCTGGGTCAGCTTTTGCTCCGACCACTATTAATGATGAAACTGTTCCGTCCGATACGAACGGCGATGGATAGTCTGCCAATGTCGTTGCAAATCCGACCGTTGCTCCGCATAAGACTGTCGCTAATGTACCTGCGGCAATTATCTTACCAAATTTCGATAATTGCATTCTTTTTCACCTCTTACGAAGTTCTTACGAACTTCAAAGTTACTCGTTAAAAAGCTTTCTATACCTACGGTATAGAAGCCGAAGTTTATTTAGGCCAATAAAAGCCCAAACAAACTTCTAAAGATATATGATTATAATGTATTTACTTATATATATAATTTAGATGAAACTGTTTTATGTATCTAAAATTCAATCAAAAAATAATAGAAAAACGGTCTATAATGCCCAAATATAGCCGTTAACAGTTGCTAAATCAATATATTTGATTATTAATACAAATAAATTGATTTATTCTATTTTTTGATTAATGGGGGCAAAATGCCCTAAATCCGTAATTTCTTTCGCTTTGCCAATAAGAATATGAATAAAAATCTTTCCGGCGTTTTATATTTATGAAGTCTTTTGATGTCATAGGAGATATCGCGATAGTTGAGACAAAGGAACGCGAAAAAGAAGTTGCCATGAAAATAATGAAAACGAACAAACAAATAAATACGGTGTACAAAAAGGCATCTGCCCGCATCGGCGTATACAGAACGCGCAAACTTAGATTAATCGCCGGTGAAAACAAGTCGGTCACAACTCACAAAGAAAACGGGTGCATATTCAAACTCAATGTTCGCAGGGTTTATTTTTCTCCGCGCGAGGGAACGGAAAGATTTAGAATTGCAAAAAAAATCGTAGGTGCCGACTTGGTCATGGTCTTCTTTGCCGGCATCGGTTCATATCCCATTTTAATATCTAAGATGTCTAAGGCCAATCGTATCATAGGAATAGAGATAAATCCGGTTGCAGTTAAATATTTCAGGGAAAATGTAAAATTAAACAAAGTCAATAATGTGGAAGCGATTCTCGGAGACGTAAAAAAGGAATCGAAAAAATTTTACAACAAATGCGATTTCGTGGTAATGCCTTTGCCCGAATCTGGATGGAAATTCCTGCCCAACGCAATGAAATGCCTCAAGGAAAACGGGGTTTGTTTTTTTTATGCGATAAGCGAGGAAAAAAACTTATATAAAGACTGGATTGAGAAAATTCAAATAATCGCGAAGAGATTAAACAAAAATGTGAAAATTCTTGAGTGCAAAAGGGTTCTCCCGTTTGGCGTAAGAAAATGGAAAATCAGGATCGATTTCATGATTCGTTAAACTTTAAATATACAAAGACCGAGATTCGAGCATTTGGACAGGTCTGCAATAGTTAGGAAATTGTTATATGTCGGTGCGAAGGAGGAATTGAAAAAGCTAGCAATTGAATTATTTAAAGAAAAAAGATTTCGTTAGCTAAATCTGCAGAAATTGCCGGAGTTTCTTTAAGAGAAATGTTAGAATTGATTAAAACAGAGGGTTTAACGCTGCATATAACAAAAGATGAGATAAAAGAGGATTTTGAAGCAGCTTTAAAATCAGCAAAAAGGTGATATAACTTGAAGATTGTGGTTGATTCTACACCATTAATTTATTTGAATAAAGTTGGTTTAAGTTGGATTTTTCAGGAGATGAAAACAATAATTTATACGGTTTATAATGAAGTTGTGGTTAAGGGAAAGGAAATCGGTGAACCAGATGCACTAATTACTGAAAAATTAATTAATAAAAAAATCATTGAAGTAAAAAAGTGAAAAATGGATTAAAAAAACAGTTGGAAAAGATAAAGGAATTGGAAAGAGGTGAGATTGAAACTTTATGTTTGGCAAAAGAGGAAAATGCTACTGCTATAATAGATGAGCATTTGGCAAGAGAAATTGGTAAAATTTTTGATATTAAAGTTCATGGGGACATTTTACTTGATTTTTTTAATGTGCTTGAAAAAGAAACTAACCAAAAAACAGGCAAAGGAAAAAATTGAAAATATGATAGAACTTGGCTGGAGAATTGAAACTGAAAAATATTTGGAATTTGTTAGATTATTAAACAATTGAATTTTATTAATTTTACACACCCATCATCATTCTCAAAAGATTTCTCGATCCCGGAGCAAAACCGAGAATAAATATCACAAATTTTATAAACTTGTTGGTTTGTTTGTTTTCGATTTCTTTGTCGAGAATCCATAGAATGGGCAACAGAACCGCGAGTTTTATAACGAACATCGCGACCGGCCCGATAAAGCCCATCATGAATCGCGCGAGAACGTGCTGCTCCCAGTAGCCAAAGAACGACATGGCCGTAAATGTCGTGGAAGCGTCAAATAAATGGGTCATGAGCAAAGACGAATTTATATTCGTGAGAAGGCACGGATTGAAAAATTTTTTTATTAAAAAAAGCGTTGACGCAAAAAAGGACAACAATAACATGACTATTGCCAGAGGAATCAGACTTGCAAAACTCAAGAACTTTACCGCACAAAGCATGATAAAAAGACCGATGGAAAAAAGGATGAGATGATAAGGCGTCTTCGTCTTTTTTCCAATGAAAAATGAAATTAGAAGGCATGGCAAAGCGATGGCAAAAACCGTTACATAAATCAGGGGCGAGACAAAAAAATAGCTGACAACGATCCCGGCATCTTCAAGAACCCTTAAGACCGAGCCAAATATAATAAACGGTAAAAGACCGATAAAAAATCTTTTATCGATTTCAATTTTCAGTCTGCATAGCAGTTTGAATATTCCAAAAGATGCAGCGATAAAGATCATGGCATAGGAAAGCGTGTTCAAAATGTTGTAGCCCGTTCCGTATAAAATGGGATTAAAAAAATACCGCTGTAGGATTTCTGAGATCATTTATAATCACTTCATCTTAGATTCGGTTTAATTAAATTATTTATTTAAGTCATTGACCTTAAGCTTTTCAAAATATATATTTATTGACAAAATGCCTTCAAAGATTTTTCCACACCCCTTACCTAATTTTTCTTAAAATCTTTATTTTCTTATCTTCTTTACAATGCTTTTTTACAATAACCAAAAAATCAAGTCTGACAACTTTTTTAGTCCGCCAATTGCGTCAGAACCAAATAAGATTTTATCCATTTTAAAACCCCTGTTAGCGCGAGAAATTTAAATAGTTTCTATTTTTAGGGTTTGTACTCCGGCTTTATGTCAACATCTATTTCCCCTTGAACGGAATATCTGTACGGCAGACTCGTCTTAATGTAAAATGTTTTCATATCGTCTACGTATGGCGTTGTCAACTGACACGCAATTGGCAGGATTTTACCGTTTATCAAGGATACGGTTTTTTCTTGGCAGTTCATACCAATTTTGCCAGATGATATGTTTAGCTCTTTTCCTGGCTGGACCGCAAATGTTCCAGTCCCTTTGTTTTCAATATTAAATATTATAGGAACAGTTGTATCCATTAAGATCGGCTGTTTTTCTTTTATTTCTGTCCTTATTTTTATGGGACCTTTTCCTATTATCGTTTTTGGTGATACAGATGCCGTTTCTCCAGCTTTTTGCAATTCTTCTAATTTATTTTCATTTATAACAACAACCTCTGTTAATGTTTCCGCATTAAAATCATAAGCAAGTTTATATTTTATAGAACACCTTCCTGGCATGTTTCCAAGCTCCCGATTTGTCGGCGCTTTAAATGTTAATTCAATCTCTTCTGTTGACATGGGATAGATTTTGTCTATTTGCTTGGCCAGACCTGTTGATGCAACGCAACTGTCACACTCACACATCCCGGAATCGTAAACCGTAAGTTTCACATTTTCAATCTCTTTTATTTCATCCATATTTGTTATTAAAAATGTCACGGTAAAAGTCGAGTCTGCCACGGGTGTTTCGGGAATAACGCCGAGTGTTTCTATTTTCAAAATATCCTGTGGGAGTTCTACTTCGTTTTGAATGCATCCGGAAGAAATAATTATCAATGCTAACAAAGGTATCATTTTTTTCATGAATATCTTATTAAAAGGTATGTATAAAAAATATTAAAACTAAAGCATAGAATAATAATCAAGAAATAGTAATTTATCAATTATAGTCAAGGTCATCAATATTGGGCTTTTTAGGACCTGATTATATGTGAAAAACAAATAATATGCCAAAAATTTGTGTTTTTCACCATATTTAGCTGATTTATATGAACATAAGAAAAACTTCATCGATTTTGCTTATCCTGTTAATCGTTTTTCTCGTGTCCGGGTGCGTTGAAGATTTTGGAGACTTTGGATTTAATTCCGATTTTGAGGGCGTTCAGACACAGGAAAAGACAGCAGAAGAAACGGCAGATATTTTGGTAATTCAGGACATTACCACGATACCAAAATCACCAATCCCACCAGATCAGGATTTTGAGCTGATGTTTACCATAAAAAATTTGGATGATCATAAGACAGTCAAAAATATTGAGATCAATTTATTTGACCCGTCAATATTTGGTGAGAGCAAAACGGTCAATATCCCTTCGCTTCTTCCTCTGGGGCAAAAAATCATAACATTCTCACTCAGAACGCCGTCAGCAGAAGAGATCGCAAATGTCAAGGTTACGCCAACTGTAAGTTTTAATGTAAAATACGACTTCACCGGAACAACGACCTATGATGTCGTGGTCGTTGACATGAAAGAAATCGAGAAACAGCAAAAGGCGGGTAAAAAAATAACGCCAACTATAAATAAAATAATTGGCTCGGGGCCTATAAAAATCTACCCAGAATTAATTGGAACGGACATTATTTTGGCTGGAAAAACTGGTAACATTAAATTTCTAATCAAGAATGAGGGCCGCGGAGATTTAGAAGAAAATAAGATCGCGCCAAATAAATTAACTATAAATTTTGAAAGACTTGTTGACGGGGGCGGTGATGTTACAGAGGTTCCTGACGGTTTCAATGAAGGGGCTATATCTAAGAATAATGAAGAGATAGAACTTTATCAGGGAGAATCTTCGCCTTTAATCTTCAAGGTAGAAGCGCCGTCTGGAAGTGAATTGAGAGGTGCGCCGTATAAAACATTCAATATAAAGGCCGATGTCGATTATACTTATGAATTAAGAGGAGAGATGGAGATTACCGTTGAGCCGATTGAATAGGTGAAGATTAGTGGTATTTGTTTATACTGAACATGCTGATTATAAACTTAAAGAAAGGTCAATAGATAAAAAGACTGTTGAATTTGTTTTACAAAATCCAGATATTGTTATAGATTCAAGATTTGATAGAAAAATTGCTCAAAGAATAATTGAAAATAAGTTGCTAAGAGTTGTGTTTCAAAAGAAAAACAATACTTTTAAAATTATAACTGCATATTATACTAAACCAAAAAGATATGGTGATTAATATGAGAATAAGCTATGATCCAGATGCTGATGTAATGGATATAAAATTTCAAAAAGGGAAATATGAAATAAGTAAAGAAATAGGCGATGGTATAATTGTTGACACTACAAAAGAAGGTAAAGTCATTTCTATTGAAATTCTTGATGCGAGTAAAAGAATATCACTAAAAAACATTAGAGATATAACAGTTGGCATGCCAATTAAAGCAACGAAAATACCTATGAACTAAGAGAAAAGATAGACGTTACTATTAAGCCAATTTGATACCTTTTTCTTTTCCTAATAGAAAAATTTGGGCAAAAAATCAAAGATTTTTTACATATTATTATGTTATTCTAAAAAATATGATAATTAATTATGAAAATAAATTATGACGAGATGTCTTCCAGGTTACTCACCCCTTACTCTTATCGCGGTAGAAATGTCAAAAAAGTATCCGTATTCCAGTTCAACTATAAATGGCATGTTTTCCATCGTTTCCACATCGGGCATTATCAACTCGCAGTTATGAACAGTTTCGCCAGCTCTTGTTCTAATGTAAACATATTCACCGAGTCCGGGGCAGTCTTTCGCCTCCAACGGCGTTGTTATTTTAATTCTAATCCAGTTTAAATCCTTCGTGTCTATATCACCTGCTATTATTTCACCGGTTGGATTTATTTTTCCTATCAGTTTTTGTATTACGGATGCAGTAGACGGGGTTTCGCATGGTTCACACTCACCGCCGCAATCAACTTCCGTCTCTGTGAAATCTTTAATTCCATTTCTGCAATGATTACCGATCAAAACCCAAGTTGAGTTATAATGATCTCTTAACAAATGCTCATCCCATTTATAATCACAATCTTCTGGTTTAATTGAATCACAATATCCACCCCAATCGCCATAATGGCTTTGACATGCTGGAAAATCGGGGTCGGTCGCAGCAAAATCTGGGTTAGGGAACCATTTGTGTGGATCGGGGTCGGCATGACTACATAAAGATTCGGGAAAACCGTCGGGATATAAGGAGGAGTATATATCGGGAATGTACATTACCTCTTCCAAAGCAGAATCTAGATTATGAAGCCATTCGTGGGTATAAGTCTTGTCATATTCAAACCAAAAAGGCGTTTTGGGAACCCATGAATAGCCAGCACCTCCGACTCCCATACCAGGACCATAACTAAGTCCGCAAGCGGATACGGGTATTACTAAATCAAGTTTATTATCATACATATCATTAGAAACGGTGACGAAATCCGTATTTCTCGTTATATATGGTTTTATTAAATCTCTTGAATCAGAAGGAGCGATCCAGAGCCCGGTGCCATATTTAGTCATGCTCATCTCTCCTGAAATTTCTATAAATTTTGGTGAAAGACCTATAACTCCTGACCACGCATAAACATTTGATATAAATTCGTTGATTTCATTTTTTATGAAACCTATTTCAGAATTATTTAGAGTTGTGTTTAGGCAAACTTTCTGTTCATAAGTATCGATAGACGGATCGCTTGGTCGAAGTGCTTTGAAGTTCTCATTGTCTTCAAATTGCATATAAGTTGTCCCGTCTTTTCGTGTAACATTAATACACGCATCTGTGCATTTATCACCGACGATGCATGTTGAAATATCTTTCAAAAGAAATATTGCGATTTCATTGGTGGCTGGTATTGTGGTTGTCGTGGTGGATGGCAAGGTTGTGGTTGTCGTAGATGTCGTGGTGGCGGTTGTGTAAGTTGAATTGAACACGCTTCCGCCCCGCAGATTCCTAATGGTTGTTTTTACCGTAAATGTCTCCGACTTGGTTATTACCGGCGTTTCCGTATATATCTGAACATCTAGCGGGCCCCCAGATACGAGAGTCTGTGCCTGTCTCGGCAATGTTTTTCTCAACTGCTTTAATCTTTGATATTTATTTTTGCTTAAAATTGGAATAGATGTCGAGGCGGTTGTCTTATAGGTATAAACAATTCTGACTTTTGGTTTATATGTATTTGTCATATCCTTTGGTATGCTTGGCGCCTCCAATGTCCAAGATACGTATTTTATATCTCCGGGCGAATTTGTTACGGGGTCCACGCCTTCCATCGTCCCGAGTTTTTGCGGATTATCGGAAAGCAGTTTCCACTCGTTTTCAAAATTTAATCCATATAAGAAAGCAGAAACGTTTTTTGCCGCTGAACGGCCAGTATTTTCAAGGTCTAAAAATAATTCTACCGTCTCCCCGCCATCTACGTCGGAAAACTCCGGCTCAAAAGAAACGACTTTAATGCCCTGTCCAGAAATTTTATCGCTTTGTTCCGCGCAACCGCTTACCAGTATAAGTGAAAACAGGAGTATAATAAAAAGGCAATTGTTTATTGTTTTTATTTTCATTCATTCAACACCTTCAAATAAATCGTTTTGTCCAATTTATATCCATATCTTGCATTAATAATAAATTGACCCTTTTCAATTATGTCGATGTCCGTTGCATTGAATTTGCACACAACTTTTTTTGTTTCCTTTTTTCTGAATTCAAGACTTCCGGTTAACGGTTTTCCGGAGAGATCGCTGCAATCAATTTTGGTTAAAAAATCAGGGTAGTCGATGCTTACATCGAAATTCTCAACCGTTCCCTCGCCAACATTTCTAAATTTAATATAAAAATAGAATTCTTTATTTTCTATTATTGGCTGTTTCTTTGAGAACGAAATTTCTATGTCAATGGGTGATTTCGTTTTATAGAGTTGAGGTGAAAATTGTTGTTCTTTACCTTCTCTTACCAATCTCGCATACTCATCTTGTGATATTGCCGTTATATCATACATGCCGGACATGTTTGCCTCATAACTTGTAGTGTATCTTATGTTGCAATCAATCGGCAGGCTAACCTTTTCTGATTTAAACTCCTGCTCCCAGCTCTTTATTTGCCCCTGCTTTAAGTCGCCGAGACCGATACCATATTCAGATATATCAACTTTTGTTGTTTTGCAATACGGCTGAAGGTCTGCTTCATCTGCTCTTATATTCCTGACAACCGCTTTAAAAGAGCCGTATTTTATCTCTTCGCCTTTTCCAGCACTTACAGAACCCTTACCACCGCCTTTTCTTTTTATGGTTGCTTCTACCAAATACCCAAACTCTTTAAAAGTAATTATATAATCTTTTCCATTACAATCTTTCCAAGTGAATGACTCCTTTTTTTCTAAAGTTTTTGTCTCACATTCTACATTAGGTTCTGTACAACAAATTCTGAGTTCTATGTTGTCAGTCACTTTGTTTTTGAGTTCTAAATTTAAATCCCCGATTTTTTCTGTGTTTGGCGGAAAAGATATAGTATAATGCTTTCCATCAACGTCTACTCCTACTATTGTTTTATCAGCTTCAATAGCATCAAGTTCTGTCGTATAGTCTGATTCCACCCACGTACCTCCCACAAACTCGTTGCAGGTTCTCGTAAAACTTCCTCCTTCTTTAACGGTTGCGGGTTCTTTCATGTTCCATTCTCTTCCATATGTCATGATTCTGCTTGCATTCAAGATGCACGGATCAACTATTTTCAGATAAATGTTATGTATGTCAACGTCTCCATTATTCTCAAAATCAAAATAAAGCATTGTCGTTTCGCCTCCAATTATAGAATTTGGAATTGCACTTGCCGTTATGTCAAGCTTTTCTTCCAGTACTTCTGGTGCCCGTTCTTCTATACAACCGCACGCGAGGATTAAAAGAAAAATCGGGATAAAATATTTTATGAATTTCAAGACAAATCACTAATTAATATTTTTGAACTCATTATTTTTAACCTTTATTCCAAAGAATAAATCTGCAAGGGGTTATATGCGTGACAGAAAACATTAACCCAGAAAATCATATCTTCTTATGGAGTTGTATACGCTCCGATAGCCAGTTTTTGTTGTTGGTTGCATAATTATAATTGACACAACTTAATAATTATTGGACAAGCCCACTGGTTGATTTATCTTTTTAAAATTTTACATTTTAATTCTAATTGGAGGTCTAGGCCGGGCTGGTGCGCGTAGCCTGTAACCCGAAATCGTGCCATGCGGGGGCCGAAGTCCGAGAGAGGCATAAAATGCTGGCGGGACTCCATGGCCAAGCGTAGAAGCCCGGTCCCGCAGGATTTTTATTATAACGAACTAAGTCAGGCAGGGAACTGAGCAGCTTTAAGTTATAATAAAAATGCTTGTGGGGTCGCTGGGTGGAGCAAAGTCATGGAATAATCCCGTTGGTGTGATATGTCGATCGAGGACGCGACCTCCATAATACCTCTCTCTTAAAATCCGCAAAATTTAACTCTCGATTGCGGGAAGTCTCCATCCGAGAGTGTGACGATGAACCCGGAAGCTCCAAATGTAAGCCAGATCTTCACATAATGGTGCATTGCATTATGCCCGAGATAAAAAGAATAACTGCGATAAAAACGGATATAAAATCCATATTAAACGGTATGTTCATCAGGCAGGACGGACTTAACCCAAGCTATGTGCTGACGAATCTTGGGCAAAAGTTGTCGAGAGTCAGAGTTCTTGCAACAGTTGTTGATAAATTTATTTCCGCCGATGAGCAATATGCTGTAATAACGCTTGACGATAGCACGGAAACTATCAGAGCAAAGGCATTTAAACTTATTTCAATTCTACAGTCAGTAGATAAAGGTGACTTGGTAGATGTAATAGGCAAAATCAGGCTCTATAATGAGGAGATATATATCATACCGGAGATTATATACAAGATAGATGATCCAAACCTATTACTGCTCAGAAAAGCTGAACTGAAAAAACAGTTAAAAGACTTGAAAGAGAAGAAAAAGATTATTATTGAATGTCAGAAGAATACATCTGATATGGACGAGTTAAAAAAGTTTGTCAAAAGAAAATTTAACATAAGCCCGGAATATGTAGAGGCCGTTCTCATGTCTCAGGAAGTCTTAAAAACTTCAGAAGAGGATGAAGTCGACGAAAAAGCTGAAAAAGAGAAAATAATAAAACTTATTGAAAAATTTGATTCTGGAAACGGATGCGAATATTCTATGATTATAAGCGAATCCGGTTTGAGTGAAGACTCGGTAGAAAGAATAATAAACGAGCTGCTTAGTGAAGGTACGTGCTTTGAGCCAAGACCCGGAATTATAAAATTGCTGTAATTACGGTTGTAATGGCAGATAAGTTTAAATATAGATAAACTATATTTAATTGGGATTTATTATGAATCTTTCTTTATCTGAAACGAGTGAAGAATACTTAACGCGCGTTTCTTTCGAACTCTTTTCAAACCCCTATGGTATTAAACAAATCAAACTCATCCTCCCGCGAGAACCGGAAACATTAAATTATATAATAGACCTTTTCATGTCAGAAATTTTAAGAGGAAATAATTATGACGATGAAATAAAAAAACTCATAGAAAAAGCTCCGACATACCAAGTAGAACCCGAAGAAGTAGAAAAACGTATAAGATCTTTAAAATTTAGATTGCCTAATATACTCCCTATTTCGTTAAAAAATAGAATAGCTGAAAGAGTAAAGAATAAAGCACTTGGAAGTTTACGGAAAAATTCAATTGAAATTTACAAAGTTTATGAAGATGGGAGAGAAGAGTTGAGTTATGGAAGAGACAGAGCAAAAAATGGATTTCATGTTATTCAGCCAGAAGACTGGGATGAAGTTTCTGAATATGCAAGTCTCGGATTTCTTGATATAGGATTGGATGAATATGGTAGAGGAACGGCAAGATTGTCGGAATTGGGCGAGGAATTAATGAAATTAAAATAAGTTAGACTATCTTTCTTTCATACAAGTCCTTTGTCCTGACTTTCAGATTATCAGACAGCAAGGATATGTCAAAAAACCCGATAGTTGAGTTATCCGAAAGCGTAAATGATATTATATCTTCCCTGCTTTCATCCTTTAATGTATAAGATAAAGTCAGAGTTACGTCACCGGTTATGTTGAACGACCTGCTTCCAATGCTTTTATCGCCTAAAGAAATCGCTTCAGTATGGCTCGTCGAATTTGATATCGTTAAATTTATTTCAATATTATCCTGCAAAAAATTGCCGACTATTACCGAATAATTTTGATTTGAGCTATTGAAATAGATGGCAACCCATAGGATTTCGCTATCCAGTTGGTCTCTTATGTAACTTGAAAAATTTGCCAGATTCTGGCTTAGTGATGAATTGACGTCATTTTGCATGGACGCCGTGCCGACTATATACTCATACTCCCCCTTTATGTTTTCTAACTGCCTGCCAAGAATTTTTGTTTCTTCATGCGTTGTTATCTCGGCGGCAGAATAGGAACTGATCAGTGTGCGTATCATGACAAGCGTGACCGTAATTACTATTGCAGCAATTATGAAAAACTGCCCTTTTTTGTTCATACGCATTTTCACCGATTCCTAATATTTTTTCCACATGTAAAGTCTTACTTTATTATATCCGTAATCTGAGTCGTATCCCGAAATATAATAATCAACTATTATTATCGGCTGGTTTGTTGGTACATTTCTCTGGTCGCATATGTTATCACATATATCAATTTCAAATTTTATGCTCTTTATCAGTATATCGTCCAGGTCATTTTCTATCCCGGTTTCATCGTCCAGCGAGACATATTTTCTAAGGTCGCCTTTTTCATCTATGTATTTTAATGCGTCGAAGCCCTGTTGCTTTATAATACTCATTTCTGTCTGTGGTTTTATGGGAGCGTACCTAAATGTGAATATAATTGCGGCAAAAATCATCGATGCGGCAAGCAGAACCTCCAGCGTATAAAGATAACCTTTTCTTGTTCTCATAATGCATCTCGCTAAATATAAATCGTCTAACGGTTTTTTGTGAACTACCGCCCATTAAAATGAGCGACTTCCTGCTTCGCAGATTCTGCTAATGCAGACATCTCCACAGGCACACCCCGAAGTTCCTTCGGTGCTTCTGATATTAAGTTTTGATGCTGTGATGCAAACTTTTTTATATTAATTGCTGCATTTACATCCCTGTCATGTTTTGTTTTGCAATTGGCACAAGTCCATTCCCTGATACTTAAATCAAGCTCGTTGTTTACTGTTCCGCAGACAGAGCATATTTTAGAGGTTGGCTCAAATCTGCCAACTTTTAATAGCGTTTTTCCTTTCCACTTACATTTGTATTCCAGCTGGCTGAAAAATTCATACCAGCTTGTATCTGTTATTGACCGTGCTAAATGATGGTTTTTACTCATACCTTGTATGTTGAGATTTTCAATAGCAATAGCTTGGTTCTCGCTATCGCTAACTATTTTCGTTGTTAATTTGTGCAGAAAATCTCTTCTTTGATTATTAATTTTTTTATATAGTTTGGCAACTCTCAAATTCGCTTTAATTCTATTTTTTGAGTTCTTTTGCTTTTTGCTTGCTCTTTTCTGTAATATTTTTATTCTATCCAATTTTGATTTCAGATATTTCGGATTGTCTATTTTTTCACCGTTTGATAATGTAGCAAAATGTTCTATTCCAACATCTATCCCGAGTGTATTATTTTTGTCGAATTTCTTTGGCTTTGGCAATTTTTTATTGTCATCAACAAGAATAGAAATGAAATATTTTCCAGTCGGTGTTACTGAAACTGTTGCTGTTTTCATCTTTCCTTTGAATTTTCTATGAAGCTTTGCTTTAATTAAACCTATTTTTGGCAGTTTAATTTTATTTGTTGTAAAATCAACTTCGTAATTCTGTGGAACTGAAAATGACTTTTTTGACTTGAATTTTGGAAAACCTTTTTTCTCTCTAAAAAATCTTTTGAACGCACTATCCAAATGAGCATTTTCCTGTTGCAGTGATTGGCTGTTCATTTCTTTCAGCCATTCATTTTTCTTTTTTAGTTTCGGCAATAATTTATTTAAATCATACTGCGTCATATTAATATCTAATTCGTATGCTCTTATTTTCTGTTCCAACGAAAAGTTGTAGACATATCTACAACAGTTTATATGTTTCATTATGCTAATTTTCTGTTCTTTATTGGGATATAATCTGAATTTGTACGCTTTTAACATACTATATATTTATTTTAATAATTTATACACTTTTACTTAAAGAACACAATTCATCACCCTTTAAAAAGATGGTCTTCTTGTGTTTTGATGTTGATAAGTTGTTTTGAAAAGAGATTATGATGAATTCGATAAGTATGGATTTTTTATATAACTCTTGCGAGAGGACATACCGATTTATTGCAAGCATGGGCAATTCAGCCAAGCTGATGAAATGGTGAGTTGATATGGGAAAGCATCAGAATCCATTTGTTATTGGGTGTTTGTTCACTCGGAAAAAATCGAGTAAATACCCTTTAACATCGGCAGAAACCAGAAAAATGGAATCGTAAAGTTTAAAATCAGTGAAATGCCCGCTATAACGTCTATGGCTCCCATGAAATCAAAAAAATATTTGTTGGCTAAGCTTCCTATAAGAGACATCAAACCCTTTGCTAAGACAAATACTCCTATGTAAAAAGTCATGAAGGATAATATATCATGAAACAATAAACTAAATCCGACGATGATGTCGAACATTCCTAAAATAGCAAGCAACAACGCGATCACCAATAATTCTTAAAGTTTATTCATCTAAATATATTAAAAATGAAAATACTTTCAAAAGAGCGGGGAGAGTTTTTGGTAAAACTTGCGCGCAAGACAATTGAGAATTTCGTTCAAGGCAAGGAAATAGAAGAAAGCCTCGATATGGAATGGCTTAAAGAAAAGAGGGGTGTGTTCACAACATTAGAAACATATCCGGACAATAAATTACGCGGATGCGTTGGCATACCGTATCCAATAAAACCATTGAAACAATCGTTGATAGAGTCCGCAAAAGACGCGACTCGTGACCCAAGATTTCCGTTGTTAGATAAAAGTGAACTCGACAAAATTATTGTCGAGATTTCTATCTTAACAAAGCCGGAAAAGATAAACGTGAAAAAGCCAGACGAATATATGAAAAAAATTGAACCGAAAAAAGACGGTCTGATAATCCAATACGGCATCGCTTCGGGACTGTTTCTCCCAACGGTATGGAAACAGATTACAGATAAAAAAGACTTTCTAGACAACCTATGTTGGAAAGCCGGCCTGCCAGCTGGAACGTGGAGATCAAAAAAAGCCATTCTTTATCGGTTCGGGGCACAGGTTTTTAAGGAAGAAAAACCGAATGGAAATATTATTGAGGTGTCGGAATGATAGAAAAACTTTATAAAGTATTTGAAAATCCGATATGCGATGAATGTCTTGGCAGACAATTTTCTCAACTACTTTCTGGCACAACAAATGGGCAAAGGGGGAAGACGTTAAGAACATTTTTTGCAATGCTTATCGACGCAAAGGGCGAAACGGATAATATTGATATGTCAAATTTTTATGGATTTAATTTTCATAATGAAAAACTTAATAATGTAAAAATAGATAAACCAGGAACTTGCAAAATATGCAACGGATTTTTTAATAATATTGATTTTTGGATAAAAAAAATTGTTAGAAAAATGAAAAAATATGAGTTCAAAACATTTTTAATTGGAACGACACTCTCGTCAGACTTGTTAAACAGAGAAGAAAATCTTTGGGAAAATATAGGCGTAGATTTTTGCGAACCAATAAAATCCAATATAAATCGGGTTATTGGAAAGGAAATTGAAAAAAGAATAAAGAAAAGTGCGGATCCAAAGAACCCGGACATAAATGTGATTATTGATATTCCAAAAAAAGACGTGAGAATTCAGATAAACCCCCTGTTTATTTATGGCGAATATCGAAAACTCGTTCGCGGCATTCCGCAAACAAAATGGCCGTCCGGCAAGTACAGGACCTCTGTCGAGCAGATAATTGCAAAACCGCTGATGAAATTAACAAAAGGTGAGGGACATAAGTTTCACGGGCTTGGGCGCGAGGATATAGATGCGAGATGCTTGGCGTGGCGACCGTTTGTTCTCGAAATCACTGAACCGAAAAAAAGATTTTTTAATCTCAAAAAAATAGAAAAAATGATAAACGAGAATAAGAAAGTCGTTGTACGTAAATTAACGGAGTCAAATATTTCAAAAGTGAGAGAAATAAAAGAAATGAAATCCGACAAAGAGTATCGCATAACTGTGATACCAGACAGGGATATAAGCCGAGACGAATTAAAAAAAATTAAATCAATTATCGGGACGGTCAGACAAAAAACACCCACGAGAGTTTTGCATAGAAGATCCGACAAAATAAGGAAAAGGGATGTAAAAGATGCAAAAGTAAAATACATTAACAAAAGAATGTTTCAATTAACTGTTAGATGCGAGGCGGGTTTATATATAAAAGAACTTATCACCGGGGACAACGGAAGAACAAAGCCAAGTGTATCGGAAATTCTTGGTTGTAACTGCAAATTTAAAGATTTGGATGTATTAAATATTTATTAAATTTGCCGTTAAAATTTTATTTCAGTTTGAGATAATAAATTGTGATCGAGATGATAAAAGATATTATAGAGATGATGAACGAATTGATAAATGATAGGAGCGTTCCAAAGAATGTTAGAACAAAAATAGAGGAAGCCATAAATGATCTGAGCGATAAGAAAACTGAAAAAATCGTGAGAATCGGCAAAGTAATATCGGTAATGGACAGTATATCAAATGACACAAATTTACCGGTATATTCAAGAACAAAATTATGGAATATAGTGTCGATGCTTGAAAAGGAAAGAGCAAAGATTTAAAAAACTTCGCATATCAAATTTACTATAGGAGATTAAGAATGGCCTTGGATATTTTTAAGAAAATAATGAGCAAAGAACCTGAAAAAGAGGAATATATAGAGTTATCATTAGACAAAGAGCCCTCACAAAAGACGGGAAAGATTACGATAGTCGTGGAGAATCTCAATAGTTATGCTGATTCTGACAAAATACAGAGAAGGATAAGAGAAGGAAATATTGTATTAATGAAAATAAAGGAGCTAAAAGACAAAGACATCGAAGAACTGAAAAGATCTGTAGCAAGGATAAAAAAGACGTGCGATGCCATAGACGGAGACATCGCGGGTATAAGTGATGACTGGATTCTTGCCGTGCCATTTTATGCAAATATAGAGAGGCAGAAAACGGGAAAAACCGAAGAAGTTAAATAATTCTTTTATTTTTTGGTTGATTTGTTGCATTATTGCTATAATTAATTAAATATTTCAGTAGACAGCAGTTTCCAGAATCAAAGATTTTGGGATGCGAACCTCTTTGAAGCTTAGATTAAAAATAGTTAAGTCAAGAATACCGTTGCTCATGGTATTCTTAACTTATAAAAAATAGCGCTTCCAAGAAAAGCTTAAACATTTTTTAATTCTTACAACATGTCTTTAATTTTACTCGAAACGAATTCAACAACTTCCTGATCTATAGGCAATGCAAATGACCGCTTATATCTTCGCTGTCCATCTGGTGTGAAAAATCCTTTGCTGATGGATATAAATTCATTTTCGTTTTCTTCACTCACTGCTTTTTTTCTCGCCACTTCTATGAAGTTGTTGTTTCCAAATTTTATTTCTTCTGTCTTTATGCTCTCGAATTCTACCATTTCCAACACCTTTAATTTCTTTATTAATTGACAACAAAACTTTAAAAGCATTAAATTTTTAAAAATCAGTCAAAATATTCCCGCCGCATTAAGTTGCTAACGTCTCCGGCTCGATTTGAGTACGGCATCGATAAACGGATTTTATAAGTTTTGTATAGAAATATTAAAAACGAAAAACGAAAATCCAAAACATCAACCCGACATTTTACACGTCGAATTCCTCATCATCCTCGGGAATATCTTCTGGCTCGTCTTCTGGAATATCTTCTGGCTCGTCGTCCAACTCAAATTTCATTTTACATCACCTGATTTTTAGAGATGCGTTAAAAGTATTTAAAGTTTTTTTATATGTGAAACGTAATAAAATTATTATGAATTATATCGAACCCGATTACGAGCCAGATGCAGATGACTTGATATGCAAATACTATATCGAACCAGATAAAATTTCTCTAAGCAAATGCGCCGAGCAGGTTGCGGCCGAATCCTCCATTGGAACGTGGACAGAGCTAACAACAATGAGCTCCAGAATCAAAAAACTTGGGGCGAGGGTTTTTGAGATAAACGAGAATGGAATAGTAAAAATTGCGTATCCGTCTGATTTGTTTGAATATGGTAACGTATCTCAGATGCTAAGCGGTATCGCCGGGAATATTTTCGGCATGAGAGGCATTAAAAATATAAGACTTCTGGACATAGAATTGCCGAAATCCGTCGTAAAGTCATTTAAGGGACCGGATGTCGGTTTTTGGGATATAAGAAAAATGACAAAAATAAAAATTCGTCCTTTGGCTGGAACTATTTACAAACCAAAGGTCGGTCTGACGCCAAATGAGATGAGAAAACTTGCATATAAGATTTATTCTGCCGGAATAGATTACACAAAAGATGATGAGAATTTATCATCAATGAAATTCAATAAGTTTGAAGACAGGGTGATAAAAATTCTCGATATCGTAGACAAGATAAAGAGCGAGCAAAACAGGAATGTGATATATGCTCCGAATATAACTGCACCGGCAAATAAGATGTTGAAAAGGGCCGAGTTCGTGAAAAAACACGGTGGAAAATGCGTAATGATTGATATATTAACCGCTGGCTGGTCCGGCTTACAGTATATAAGAGACCAGAATCTTAAAATGATAATTCATGGTCACCGGGCTGGTCATGCCGCATTTACAAGAAATAAGAAACATGGCATATCGATGCTTGTTATAGCAAAACTTGCAAGATTGGTTGGTGTCTCGGCATTGCACACGGGCACAGTCGTGGGTAAGATGGAGGGCACAAAAAAAGAAGTCGTTGAAACAAATAATTTCTTAAGGTCTTCGTGGAATGGAATTAAACCCGTTATGCCTGTCGCATCCGGAGGACTGCACCCCGGATTAATACCAAAATTGGTAAAAATACTTGGAAATGACTTGATAATCAATTGCGGCGGTGGTCTGTGGGGTCATCCATCTGGATGCGAGGCCGGGGCAAAGGCTATAAGGCAGGCTATCGAGGCCGCGGTAAAAAATATTCCGATTAAAAATTATGCAGAATACCATAAAGAACTGAGAGCGGCGATAAATAAATGGGGCGGACTTCAATGAAACTAAAGGTGCGTTGTCTGGATTTGGATGCCGGAGGAAAGACTATTGTGATTTTAAACAAAAATGATGCCGAAGAATTGGGAGTCCATCCATTAGATAGGGTTGTATTGACTCATGGAAAAAAGGAACTCACGGCAATTGTTAACATAAGTGAATTGTTTGTAAAAAAAGGTGAAATTGCAATTTATGATGAGGTAAAAAGAGAACTTTTCGTCAACAATAAAGATGTTATCAATGTTAAACCAAGAGAAGAGCTTTTGTCTAAAAAAAGTATAAAAAGAAAAATAAATGGTTTAAGGCTCGATGAAAGAGAAATTAAAGAGATCGTCAATGACGTTCTGGAAAAAGACCTCAATGACCTGGAGATCGCCGCTTTTATAACCGCTTTGTATATTCACGGCATGTCAATAGAGGAGGTTGTCGCATTAAGCAAAGCGATGGCGAACAGTGGAGAGAAACTTGAGCTGAATAAAAAAATGATTCTGGACAAACATAGCCTTGGCGGGATTCCCGGAGACAAAACCACTTTACTGCTTGTGCCGATAATTGCTTCGGCTGGTTTAACGATCCCAAAAACATCTTCCAGAGCCGTTACAAGCCCAGCCGGAACGGCTGACAGGACCGAATGCTTATGCCCCGTTAGCCTCGATATCAAGGAAATGAAGAGGGTCGTAAAAAAAGCAAACGGTTGTATTGTATGGGGAGGCTCATTAAACATAGCTCCAGTCGATGACCTGTTAATACGGATCGAATACCCACTTAATCTCGACCCGCTTTATATGCCGTCTATCATGTCAAAGAAAAAAGCGGTTGGTGCGACCCACCTGATTGTCGATATACCAACGGGCAGGGGCACGAAAGTGAAGACATTTGGAACCGCGCATGAACTTGCCAAAGACTTTATAGAAATCGGGAGAAGGCTTGGCATCAAAACGAGATGCGCGGTGACCTTTGGCGAACAGCCGGTTGGCAACGCAATCGGCCCGGCATTGGAAGCGAGAGAAGCGCTGGAAACGATTGGCAATTTAAAGTCAATTGACCTCGTAGACAAGGCGTGTTCGCTGGCCGGTACTCTGCTCGGAATGGTGGGCAAAGGAAACAAAACAACGGCAATGAAACTTTTGAAATCCGGCAAAGCAGAAAAAAAATTAAGGCAAATAATAGAAGAGCAGGGAGGTGACCCGAAAATAAAACCGGGTGACATAAAAGTTGGTGACAAACGCGTGACAATTCGAGCCAAGAAAGATGGAACTGTTATGTGGATTAAAAATGCCGAACTTGCCGAAACTGCAAAACTTGCTGGTGCGCCAAAAGACAAAGAAGCGGGTATTTTGTTACATGCAAAAATCGGTTCAAGTGTTAAAGAAAATCAGCCATTATTCACAATTTATGCGAAAAAATCATACAAACTAAAAGAAGCGGAAATACTTGCCAGACAAACCGAGCCCATTATTGTTGTCAAAAACCTTAGCAAAGAAATGCTGATAAAAACAATCGAAGACCATGATAGCGACAGATTGTTCTTTGCTTTGGAAAGATAAATTACGCGTGATGAAATCGCAGCAGAGAAAACATTGTCCGTTATTTGATTGGAGGACTCTGGCAATTTTTTTCTACATCTTCCATGAATCTGCATCAGACATACGATACGTTTCATGTAAAACTTTAAATCAAATTTAAACGATATTAAATTTATGAATCCTTTAGTTCTTGTTATACTTGACGGTGCCGCCGATAAAGGCAAGAAAACGCCTCTCAGCACGGCAAAAAAGCCAAATCTGGACTTTTTGGCTTCTCACGCTTATTGTGGTCTATGGAACGGCGCAAAAGCGCCTAAATCGTATAATCCAAGAAGCATGTCAGATGTTGCAACGCTAGAAATTCTTGGATACACATACAAAGATAACCCCGGAAGGGGATTTCTGGAAGCATTGGGAGCCGGATTGAAACCGAAGAAAAATGCAATATATATCAGAGGGAACTTTGCAACGGTTGACAAAAGTTTAAGGATTGTTGACAGGAGGGCGGGTAGGGAAGAGCTTGGGTTGCATAAGTTGTCGCGGGCATTGTGGATGAAAATAGATGATATCGATATTAAATGTTATCGCTCCATCGGTCATCGATGTATCATTGTTTTGGAAGGTAAAGGATTAAGCGTGGATGTAACGGATTCTGACATAAAACGGGAGAAACCTGCAAAAATAAAACCAACATCGAAACGTGGAGAGAAAACCGCCTCGATACTAAATGAATTTTCTGAGAGAGCGTATAAAATTCTCAGCAAAAGCCCGATAAATAAAAAAAGAGATATTCCGGCAAATTATATTTTACTAAGGGGGGCGGGAAAAATGAAGAAAATAAAATCTTTAAAGAAAAAATTTAATTTCGATGCTTGCTCCGTTGCTGGGCATGTTATAATAAAAGGTATTTCAAAATATTTGGGCATAGCCAATATAAATGTCAAAGGAGCGAACGCATGCCTAAACACAAACCTGTCTGGCAAAGTTTATGCCACGCTGAAAGCATTGAAAAAATATAATTTTGTTTTGCTCCATATCAACGGGTGTGACAAAGCTGGGCATGATAGAAACTTTGAGTTGAAAAAAGAATTTATAGAAAAAATAGACAAGATTGTATTTTCAAAACTAAGAGAGATTGAAAAAATTAATATAATCGTTACGTCTGACCACAGAACGCCAGTCAGCACGGGCGAACATGAGTTTGGTGCCGTGCCGTTACTGATATACTCAAGTGAGAAAAATATAACAAATGATATAAAAAAGTTTGATGAAATCAACTGCAAAAAAGGTTTTAGAACCGATAGTATCATTGGAACTGCATTGAAGATTTTGAAATAATCGAGGGCTGTAAATGAATGTTATCAAATACGATGGTCGAATAGAAAAATTTCAGAGGAAAAAAATAATTCGCACGTGCCTGAGGGTCGGGGTACAAAAAGACGTTGCAAATAGCATAGCGGACAAAATAGAAAAAATATTATATGATGGGATTACAACAAAAGAGATTTACAGAAATATTCTAAAAGAACTTAACAAATATGAGAAGAAAACCGCATCAATATACGGGTTGAGAGAATCTATAGCACTAATGAATCCGGTTGTTTTTGAAATTTTTGTCAAAAAGCTTCTCGAATCCTACGGATATAGTTGCCGGCATGACAAAATAGTTCAGGGGTTGTGCATAGACCATCAGATTGATATAATAGCTGAAAGAAATGAAACATATCTGGTTGAGTGTAAAAGGCATCAGAATGCGCATAGGTTCTGCGGGTTGAACGTGTGCTTGCAGGTTGAGGCAAGGTTTGAAGACGTTTCAGACGGATTTAACCATAACAAAAATAAATATAATTTTGATCGCGCGTGGATTATCACAAATACAAAATTCTCTGAACACGCAAAGAAATATTCGAGAAAAAAGAATATTAAACTGACGGGATGGAAATATCCCGACAATGAAAGTTTGGAAAAATTGATAGAAGAGAAAAAAATGTTTCCGGTCACTATCTTAAGAACCAGAAAAAATATTATACAAAAAATATCTGATGCCGGAATTATTACAATTCATGATATGACAAAAGAAAGATTAAAAAAGGCCGGCATTGAAGAAAATCATATTATTGGTCTATTAAAACAAAAAACGTCCTTGCTGAACTCATGAAAGCTCTTCTATGCGAATCCTTAAAGAAATTTTCTGAAAAAAAATTTACTTCATAGAGTATATATTTTACTACCGAAAAGTATTTAAGTATATGATTATTATATGGTTATTGTGATGCATATGCCCAACAAAGAAAATATTGAAACAAAAACTATTGAAGATATAGCTAAGCATTTTACAAAATTTGCAGAAACTCTGGAAACAGATGAAATTAGAAGAATGGCTGAAGAGTTAGGATATAAACTAAAGGAGGATGTGTTTTTGATTGATGGGCGAGCAGTGCGTGATAGAACAATAACAGATCCTGTGGGACATATAATGATGGTGGAATATGGTGACGGTGATGTAGTCATATATGGAAAGGGTGAAGAATATTTTACGTACCGTGATGACTTTAAAGCATTTGAAAATTTATTAAAAAGATCGAAAAGATACGGAACAAATATTCATTTATCTACGGATCAAGGTATAATAAAAATTCCTATTTCAAAGATAGGGGAGTTTGCTAAGGAAACTTACGATGCAATATCGGAAGAGCCATTAAAACCGTACACAAAAGAAGAAGCAAAAGATTGCGCCTTTATTTAATTTTTAAGTTTCTCCAACAATTCACATGCCTCGCAAATATCCCTGCTCGTTGGTTCTTTGCAGATTTTGCAGTATTTTACCTTACCCTTCGGTTTAACACGTTTAAGCAAAATTGGTTTCAGTTTGTCATAAAACCTGACTATCTGATACTTTGTTCCCGGATATTTTTTCTCAAGTTTGTCAATAATATTTTTCACGTCTCTCCTGACATTGTCATAAGAGTATGGACATCTTTGATAATAGAACGGAATTTTATTTATTTTATTGTATAAGATAATTTCATCGGCCGAAACATTTCTTATCGGCTTAATTCTCTGTACAAATTTTTTATCTTCTATGAGAATCGGGGATGTACCGAGTCTCAGAAACCTGTTGAAATCACCACGCAATATATTCATCAGAACCGATTCTGCCTCGTCATTAAGGTTATGCCCAACTGCAACTTTCGTTGCATTCAGTTTTCTCGCCTCTTTATTTATAAGATACCGTTTGAAAACACCGCAATATGTGCATATTTTCTGTCTTGATTTTTCATCGGAAAGCCGTTTCATTATTTTATCTATCGTATAATTAAAAGCGTCATCAAACTTAACAACATAATATTTCACGTCGAGCATTTTGCATAGCTTCTTGGCCGCATCCAGTGATTTTTTTCTATATCCTTTTATGCCTTCATCGATGCACAATGCAAAAAAGTCGATACCTTTGACATTTCTGAAAATTTTATTTATGATGTATAACAGAAAACAACTGTCCTTGCCGCCGGATACGGCAACCGCGATTTTGTCTCCTTTTTTAATCAACCCGTCTTTCCTCAATGTTTTTTTGACATTCATTTCTATCTGTCTCGCGAGACATCTTTTACAATATGCTCTGCCTTCATAGCTTTTATAATATATGCTGTTTTTTCCGCATCCGCATTTTTTATTTATAATTGACATAAAACTAAATCTGGGAAAAAGTATTTATAGATAAAAAAATAATATTCTTTATTACCCTAAAATTTTGATTACTATGTTATTGCCTGAGATACAAAAAAAATTACTAGAGTTACAGATGAGTTTAAAGGACAATGGTGGGTCGCGAATAGATGATATCGGCGTTGTTCAAGACGGCGAATATGGTTATGTAGTTGTGCTAACATCGTTTAAAGGAGATATACATGACGAGGTTCTTAAATTAAAATTACGGGATTTGAATGGAAAGCAAATATTGCCAGACCTGTGGTTCTTTGGCCCGTGCGTTACAAGAGAAAAAAACTAAATTTATTTTTGAAGTCGGCATAATGCCCCGCCTTGTCTAAATTTTTGAAACCCAATGATTTTGAAAAGAACATCGCGTTTTTTAAAGTGCAAAAGTTTTATTATAAAAAGTGATCGTATGAAAACGGTATTTGTTGTAAAACCAGAAAACAAGTCAAAAGTTGAAAATATTGTAAGGCGGGATGAACTAATTAGCAGACAGAGCATAACAATAAGAAGTGCTGAAAGCCTGAATCTCGATGAAAAATATGACGGATATTTTTTAATTATAGATGGAGATGAAAAAGCCGTTGAAAAAGCTAATGAACTTCTAAAAGATTTATGTAAGAAAATAGAAAAAGATGAAAAAGAAATACTGGATAAAATAAAGGAAGACGAAGACAAGGCGATAGAAGGTTTTGGAAATATCATTGGATAATTCTATGACCATAAGGTGTTTCGCCGATTATACATTTAATAGTATATTTCTCGGCATATAAAAATAAATTTTTTAACATTTAACCGTAATGCATTTATTCTTTATAAGATCAAATTCCTTCCCTAAAAATTTTTTTGCCAGCCAGAGACTCGTCTCTATATGGCCAGTGATTTCAGGTATTTTAATCAACGATTTCTCCGTAAGTGCGAGAAACGGTATAATCTGGTCGGCCGCATATCTGTCAACCGTTGCCCCGGATTCGTATGTTTTTATCAAGTCATTTGCAACTTTTTTTCCGATTAAATCTGCGCTAACGCCCCTCTCTCCGATTTCGTCACTGCCTATTATGCAGTTTTCCGTTTCCAGCCATATGACAAACGACGAACCCGGACAAAGAGAATTAACATATTCTGTTTTGATATCAATTTTGGCATCAAAACTCTTTTCTAAAATATATTTGCATGACTGAACCTGCCTTTCCGCTACCTTTGCCTCTTTTAAAAAATTAGATGCCAAAGAAATTCCTTTTATTGATTTTATATCTCCACGCTCATCGAGGAATAATGGCTTCAATTCGCCCATCGGTTTTATATCGACTTCGACATCGGCCCCGCCCTTTGGATAGAACCCATGTTTCAATACGTTAATTTCAATCTCATAGCCCATTCTCTTAAGCAGTTTAAATGTGATATTTTCAAGGAACGGTATTGGAGGAGCCCACTTACCAACCGTGGCTCCGCCGTTAATTTTTATTTTGATTGGATGTTTCAGAAAAACACTTGCCAACAGTATTGGCTGTATTACGAGACCGACAGAACCCGCGGTCGGTATCTCTATTTCGGCGTATCCTTTTACGATCCGGCTTGGATAAAACTCGATCTCCGTTGAATTTAGTTCAGCATTAAATAATTTTCCATTACACAGCTTTGATATGGATTTCAATCCCTGCAGGTGTTGTTGCTGCAACCCCGGGTTTGGTCTGCCAGCCCTTATGTTAATTACTCTTATTGGCTTTTGCGTCAAAACCGAGAAACCCGAAGCCAGCCTTAGGATCGATCCGCCGCCGTGCTTATAAGAACCGTCTATCTCAATCATAAAAATTATTTTTGCAAAATATTTTTTATATCTAAAATTTCTTTTTGCAGTTCACCGAACCAAAATTTTGTCTCCGTTCTTCGGAGCGATAGCGGGAATCTTGAACTCTTTTTCAATATCTTTTGCGAACTTACCGCATTTATCGCCGTGAACGCAAATCACTTGCTTTGGTTTCAAAGTCTCGATTATTTTAAATAGCTCGTTTTTTCCGGCATGCGAACTGAAGTCAAACTTTTCAACTTTGCATCTCACCTGCAACTTCGTGTCATTGTTCCTAAAAACACCTGTATCTAACAATATCTTTCCAGGCGTTTCCTCAACCTGAAAACCGACTAAAAGAATTCTTGAGTTCTTTCGGTTATATATCTTTTTTATATAATATACCGCCGGCCCTCCTGAAAGCATACCAGCCGTCGTTACTATGATATGCGGTTTTTTTAACAACATATCTCTCTGCTTATTATTTTTTACTTTTTTTGCAGACATGAATATTTTCTCGAGTTCCGGACCATTTTTTAAATATTTTTTATGCCTTAAAATAATTTTGGTCGCCTCCTGCGCCATTCCGTCAAGTGCTATATATTTCTGATAATCTTTCAGTATCAGCAAAATCTCTTGGGCCCTGCCAACAGCAAAACTCGGTATCAAAACCGTTTCGTTCATATTCAACGCTTCGTCTATCCTCTCTTTGAAATTTTTTTCCTCTTTTTTTCTGTCCGGATGATTTCTGTCACTATAAGTACTTTCAGTTATGAGAACATCGATTTTTTCCCTCGGCAAACGGCATCCATTTACAAGATATTGAGGTTCGAGTTTCATATCCCCAGTATAGAAGATATTCTTATTCTTTGCACTTAGCAATATTCCGGCCGACCCCGGAATATGACCGGCATCAAACAATCTGCATCTGACATCGTTTATAAAAAAATCTTTTTCATATTTAACAGTTCTCGCATTTTTCAATATATAATAAATATCTTTTTTTGAAAAATTAATCGGTTGTCCATTTCGTTCCGAAATTTTTACAGAATCTTTTAAAAGTAATACAGTCAGTTCAAGAGATGCGTCTGTCAAATAAATCGGTATTCTTGCCTTTGAAAGTACCGGTATCGCCCCGCTGTGGTCCAAATGGCTATGCGACGGTATTATTGCGTCAACTCTTTTGGGAATCGGCGGATATTCGATTGTTTCCTGCTGGATTTTAACGCCGTAATCGAGCAATATATTTGTAGAGTCAGAATTTATCAAAAATGCCGACTTTCCGACTTCGCCGCAACCGCCTAGACCAGTTATCGACAACATTTTAGAGCACTATAATATATACTTTAAATTAATTATTAATGGAAACGATGAACTCCAAAATCTTTTTTCGTCATCGAGCTTGGAGATATTTTTCTCTTTCCAAAAACTTGTTCCGATGTCGCTCTTTGTCCAGCAAAAGAGATTCCATAACCTCCAATGCCGCTTTTCATTTTAAAAATCATTCGTCCTTTATTCCCTTTCTTTCTCTAATCTTTTTTACAGTTATATCTTTCAGGTCTTCTGGAATTTTTTCAAATATAACATCAACTAACGAATAGAATCCCTTTCCGTTTGTTGCTGATTTAAGCGATGCCTCAAAACCAAACATCTCTGCCACCGGAAGTTTTGCCCGAATAATCGATGTCCCGAGTTCCGTCTTCATGTCAATAATCTGACCGCGCCTGTTTTGAATCAGTGCAATAACATTTCCCATAGTTTCCTCCGGCATGTCAATTCTGATTATCTGCAAAGGTTCAAGCAGAGTCGGGTTTGCCCGAAGAATGCATTGGTTTATCGCATATCTGACCGGTGGGATGACCTGGGCGGGGCCTCTGTGAATCGCGTCTTCATGCATTTTGGCATCAACGAGCACCGCCTTTATTCCAGCGCACGGCTCTCTTGCCAAAGGCCCTTGGTCACAAACATTTTCGAATGCCTCGATTATCATTTCCATCGTTTCATTAAGATATTGTATGCCTTTTGTAGAGTCTATTAAAATATTTTTTTTGAATATATCTTTTGCTCCCTTTGCCTCGTCTTTATTCATTCCGTATTCAACGAGTGTTTTCCACATATCCTTTCTTTTGACAATGCCTTCATCTATCTTCCCTTCGGAGATTGCTTGATAGACGCTTTGTTCCAATGGCTTTACTATGAAATAAAACTTATTGTGCTTATTGCTCGATTTTCCCTCCGTTTCCGGCGACTCGCTTCTGACAGTTTCTCTGTAAACAACGATCGGCGATGACGCCTCTATAGCAATGCCCATTTCTTTTAACGGTCTTTCAATTTTTGCGTCGATATGTAACTCGCCGAGACCGGAAACTAGATATTCTCCGGTTTCCTCATTTATATTTACTTCTAACGTCGGGTCTTCCCTGTTTTTCTGTTTTAAGAATTCGATAATCTTTGCCAAATCTTTTGGGTCCTTCGGTTCAATAGATTTCGTGACAACGGGCTCAAAAATATGCTTTATGGACTCGAATGGGTGAACTATTTTGCCGGTGCTACATATCGTCTCTCCCGAAAACACATCGGGTATTCCGATTATACCGAGAATGTTGCCGGCCGGTATTTCATCCATCTGGATGTGTTGCGACCCTTTATAAAGCAGGACCTGTTGTATTCTTTTATCCAGTTGTTTTCCCATTAAATGTACATTTTGCCCTTTTTTAATCGTTCCCGAAAAAATTCTCGCAGTTGCAATCATACCGGCATGTGGGTCGGGAACGACCTTTGTTACGACCAATGCCAACTCTCCATTGGGATCGCATTTTGTCATGTCTTCATATACCTTGCTTCCCCTATCTCCATGCCATATCTTTTCTATCCTGTATTGCTGAGCCTCTTTTGGGTTTGGCAAGTGTCTAATTACCATATCGAAGACAATTTGATGTAGAGGGGCTTTTCTTGCAAGCTCAACGTCTTTTTCCAGAGAGCAGTATTCGATTATGTCTTTGAACGATATTTTTTCTTTTTTCATAAACGGAATTGATATTGCCCAGTTTCTGTAAGCTGAGCCAAAAGCAACCGAGCCGTCTTTCACATTAACGAGCCATTTCTCAGCAAATTCCTTTTCAGAATATTTTAGAATGAGTTGATTTACATCTTTTATTATTTTTGCAAATCTTTCCTGCATGGCCTCTGGAGTCAGTTTCAATTCTCTTATCATCCTGTCAACTTTGTTTATAAATAATACGGGTTTGACTCTTTCGTGCAACGCTTGTCTTATGACCGTTTCCGTCTGCGGCATTACACCCTCGACAGCGCACACGAGAATAACTGTCCCGTCAACGGCGCGCATAGCACGAGTTACATCGCCTCCAAAGTCAACGTGACCGGGCGTGTCAATCAAATTAATAAGATGGAATTGGTTTTCAAATTCATGAACCATTGAGACGTTGGCAGAATAAATAGTTATACCTCTTTCCTGCTCCTGTTTGTCAAAATCCGTCATCAACGCTTTACCGGCCAGTTCTTCACTGAGCATGCCCGCCCCAAAAAGCAGATTATCGGTTAGCGTCGTTTTACCGTGGTCTTAGCACTAGAAATAGCTAATTACTATTTCTAAATATGCGCGGCGATGCTAATATTTCTAATCTGCTCCGGCCTGCTCATCAGTTCTTTAATGATTTCAGTTTTTGTTTTTGACATAGGTCATCATTTCAATAGTTTATTTTTTATAATGGAAATCTTTAAAAGGTTTTATCAAAAGTTGCTAAAGACCACATCTTATAAGCAACGCCCATTACCGTCTTGATATACACCGGCGGTATTTTGTTGTTGATAGTCATATTTCCCATGGTTTTCAACATACGTACATCGGTTTGTGGATAAAAGGAGTTGCCGAAATCTTTGGTTTCCATTTTCCCGTTTGGCACAACGAAATCATTTAACATTGCAATATTTTTTGATTGGACAGTCTTCACATTTGGGATTTTGTGCTCTGCAAATTTGTCTCCCGAATTCTATCAATATTAAGTGAGTTTTCATTCTACGACTTGGGGGCATCTCTGCTTCAACCTTTGTTTTTAAACTCTCATAACCATCTCTTTTATCGGCTATTCCCAATCTTTTCATTATTCTGAAAATATGAACATCGATTGGTAAGATCCGTTCTCCTTTAACCGCCATTAAAAAGACATCTGCGGTTTTCGGTCCAATCCCCTTTATCGAGGTCAGTTTTTTCTTTGCCTCGTCATATGGAAGATTTAATATCTTATTTAACTTTCCATCGTATTTTTCAACCAAATCTCTTGCAACATTTTTAATTCTTCGGGCCCTAATCTGATATAAACCAGCCGGTTTAATAACTTTCTCGATGTCTTTCACATCCGATTTTGCCACATCTTCAACGCCGTTAAACCTATCACCAAATCTTTTGATGGCGGTTTTTACATTTTTCCGATATGTTCGCTGAGAAAGGATTATGCTAACCAAGGTCTCAAACGGGGTATATTTTTCCCACCACACATCAATTTTGTATTTCTCTGATAGAATCTTCACTATTTTTTGAAGTTTTGTTTCCATAAGAATCACTTGGATCGAATCAATTTAAGAAATTTTGATGACCGTGAAAAACCCCATCGACAGAAAGGGATTCGCATTTATGAATAATGGGATGAAACGGTTGCTGAAGATTTGTATTACCAAATATAAACAATCATTTTTCCTTTATTAATCCCGGCGCTAGAATTTTGATACAAAACATGTCTTTGCAAGGCGTATACGTCTCCCCTCCTCGGGACCGTTTCACCGTAATCGAGAAAATTATTGTTCGATGAGTCTTTGAGGGTTATGTGAAAATCATATTTTATATCGGTCGTTTCTTTCATTATCTCATAAATTGATCTATTGAGAGCATCGATTTTTCTCCACTGCAATACCGGAACCTTGTAAACGGGATAAAATGTTTCATTATTATTGTCTGTAGTAAGGTTATTGGTTCCGCCTATAGTTGAATTGCAAACGGGTTGAGTGAAATTGCTGTTATCGTCAAAATAAACGGTAAACCATTTGCTCGTCTGATTGTCAATGCTTGTGTTGAATGTAAGTATTGAACCGCTGATATTACAAGGAATCATGTCGTTTCCGAGTTCCGTTCCATTGTAAACCACGACAGAATTAAAATCAATATTATCGTATCCGATTTCTGTAAAATTTACTGTTATATTCTCATTTGAAAAGTCGGCAATAGTATTGTTAACAAGAATTTTGAACCGATAGGCGGTTGAACCAAGCCCGAGTTTTGATGGGTAATTTGGATAATAAGAATAATTTACTGTAACATTAACGGTATCGAAATAACAAACATCATTAATATTTTCTGTCTCGTAGTATAGCCTTATCTTCATGTCATTTGCTTTTTCTGGGGTATCTATGGTGCTTACAACATCTGACGAGTTCCACCAGATATCTTTTCCGCCCGTATCGGTCCCAATACCCCATTTCTCTATATATTTCCATTCACCGCCGCTATAAATTCTGAAATCGTTTTTCCATGTCCCTTGGCCGTATTCCTTCCAGGAGGTTGTATTATATTCAACCTCAAAGATGACATTTCCTATTTTTGCATTCGACGGTATATTCAGATTTGGAAATGTTATCTCTATTGAATTTTTTGGGTCAATAGTATTTGTGACATTTGCATAAGTATTGTCGGACGTTTGTATCTGCATTTCAAATATTGCTTGTGTATTTTCACCGTTCAAACTTCTCGACCAATTTGCACCAGACTCATTTGTGAAAACCTGTATTTGTGATTCCCAGTTTTTTGGTTCTCCGCTTGTTGTCAGATCGTTCAACAAAGAATTCATATATCCCCGTTTTTCTACTATCAATGCGTCTGTTTTCATTGTTGTAAAATAATTTGTAGTGAATACTATGAGAAATGCGAACAAAGTTAGAAATATTCCTATGGCAATAGCGAAATCGACCTGTGAAACCGCTTTTGAGGATAATAGACTCATAATTAATTTTTTATAGTTTATTTCTTTATTAAAATAATAAAGGTGCGATAAAATGCAAAAGGCGAGAATAAAACTTATCGGAAGGGATTCGAAAGAACTCGATGATATTTGTAAGGAAATCAAGCTGTCATGCGAAAAACTTGGTGTCGTGGTCTCGGGTCCAATACCACTGCCGACCAAAAGATTGAGAGTGCCTGTTATGAAAACGCCGTGCGGAGATGGCATGCATAGGGCCGGGGGAGGCAAAAACAGGGAAACGTGGGAAATGAGAATTTATAAAAGAATTTTAGATGTTGGTGCAAATCCAAGGGTTTTGAGACAGATTACTAGAATACCGATACCAAACACGGTTAAAATCGAAATTGAACTAACGGACTAATTAATGTTTGTATCCCATTGCACATGAAGGTGGCGTGCTTTCTGTATTAAGCAAGCAAGTTTGACATTCTTTGCGGACCCAAAAAATCATCTCCTTTGATTTATTTGTATTAAAAATCATGCTTTTTACATGAATTTTACCGCCGTTATGCATCGGTACACTATACTTATAAAACTCGCCATTTATCACTGCCATACTCAAATAGAGCCCTATACGTTCATGAAACCGCAATCACCACACTACCTCGCTATTGGGCTATTTGCTGGCTTTCCGACCCTCTATGCACAACCGTTTTCTATCTGTAGACCACGGAGCTTCGCTCCAATGCCAAGTACAGGACAACAAAGCGGATTTTTTACTTTAAAAACATTATTCTTCAATCTATTTTTATGGGTGTTTAGAAATGAAGTACTATGACCTGCATATTGAGATTGAGAATGATGCCAAAAAAGTAATAGAATATGCAAAAATACTCGGATTTAGCGGTATTGCAGTAACCGCGAATCCTCCAACACATTGTGATGAAATAGAAATAGTGCCGTGTATTCTAATAAAAGCCGATAATAAAGAAGATATGAAAAATGAGATTGAAAAATACAGAAATAAAACCGAACTTGTAATGGTTTATGGCGGAAATTATGAAATTAATAGAGCCGCGTGCGAAGACGGGAGGGTCGACGTGTTATGCAGCCCAGAAAGAGGGAGAAAAGATTCTGGACTAGACCATATATGCGTAAGGTCCGCCTCCGAAAACAATGTGGCAATAGAAATAAATTTCAATGAAGTTCTAAATTCAAAAAACAGGTCGCAATCATTGTCATTTTTAAGGCGCAACATTTATTTATGCAACAAATATAATGCGAAAATAATTACAACCAGCGGAGCTAAATCGATTTGGGAAATGAGGTCTCCGAGAGAGTTGGCATCGTTGACCAATCTATTGGGATTGGACATCAAAAGCGCGATTGACTCTGTTTCATCTGTGCCGGAAGAAATTATTAACACGAATAGAGAAAAAATATCTGGAAAGAGGATTGGAAATATTAAGATAGTTGGTGAGGGTGAATGAAAATTTTGAAAATAGAAACGCCGAATTTAGATGTGCTGTCGGTTTTTGTAAACCAAATTCAAAACCACTATTTTTACCGGAGTAACAAAAGGTTGTATTACGACAGAATTAAAACAACGCCAATAAATATGGCAATAAAAGGGTTATTAAATGTTTTAATCTCAAAGGGTGTATAATAATGGACAAACCAAAGCTTTTGCCACCAACTCTGAGAACAAATGAACGTTATATAATTTTCAATGTATTATCAGAAAGTCCGATTGCATACAAAGACCTTGTAAAATCCATATGGTTTTCATGTCTTTCATTTCTCGGAGAACTAAAAATGAGTGAGTGCGAATTATGGGTTATTAGAAATTTATATAATCAAAAAACACAACGGGGTGTTATTAGATGCAGGCACGATATGACCGAGTACGTAAGAACATCGCTGGCACTAATAAAACAGGTTGGTAATATAAACGTTATAATAAAAGTAATTGGCGTTACCGGGACGATAAAGTCGGCAAAAAGAAAGTATTTGGATTTCACGGATTTAAAGGATTTTGAAGTCGATTAATATGGAATACAAAAATCTTTTGGAAAGGGCGCAAAAAAGTGTTTCAAAAAATAGCGGAGAAGAGAGGTTCAAAATGCCAGAGGCTATTGTAGTATCTGCCGGGAAGACGACCACCATTAAGAATTTCAGTTATATCGCAAATGTTCTAAGAAGAAAGCCAGAACATATAGCAAAATTCTTCTTTAAAGAGCTTGCAATCCCCGGTCGCATAGAAGAAAACAAGTTAATACTGGGGCAGAATTTCGATCAAAAAACAATTGAAAGAATTATAAAAAATTATTGCAATGAGTTCGTTTTCTGCAAAGAGTGTGGAAAAGCCGATTCAAAACTTGTCAAAAGGGGAAAGCTCACTTTCCTGAAATGCGAGGCATGCGGAGCAGAAAGAATTGTAAAGAAAATATAGTCGTGATAACATGGCAAAGGGTCAATGGTTTATAATATCTGCCGTAATCGCATCGGCGGCATTTTTATCAATTTCTACTCTTTTCAAAAGTTATTATATGATAGACAGCACTGAGGTCATGAAATATAATGAGGATTTCCTGTTCAACAACATTAAGCGAGAGTTGAACAAGACCGTGGATTACTCGAAGAGTCTGGAAGAATTAGAAAATAACATAAAAGAGTTTATAGCATTTGTCGAACAAGAGATGTCGAAAAGGGGCTATTATCTGGAAATAAGAAACGAAACACCGATTAGTTTTTCTGGAACCACTTTCTTTTTTTCATTAGCTTCAGAGAGAATGAACATAACGGGGGTTACAGAATTGCCTTGACATTTCTCATAACTTCAATATCCTCTTTATCGAAATTGAATCTGCTCCCATTTCTTATCAGAACTTTAATAAGCGGTATATAGCTCATAGCCACTTTATTTGATGTGTGGGTCATTTTTCCTATCTTTTTGCAGACATCTGACAAACCCTTTGGTTTTTGTCTTTTTAATTGCATAAAAAATTTCGGAGGCTGATAAAACACAAATTTTCTATAAGAATCCTTACTTGATACGTTAATCGATGTTAACATATCAAAAAAATATTTATACATTCCCCATGACTGTCTTTTTATAATAAGTGATTGGAAAAAATCGGCATACGACAAAAACCTGTAAGCGGATGCGATGTCTTCCGGTTTCGTGTATTCTTTTGTTATATTTTCTTCCAACCACCAAAATACCTCTTCTGGTGTTTTGTCCGACTGGCTCAATGCAATTCTTGAGTTCTCAAGCTCATGCGCCTTGAAAATAATTTTTAGCGTCTCAAAAATTGATTGCTCCATTCCTCTTTCGCTGAATACAGATTTGTCCGTAATTTCAGACATAGTTTCCATGTCTATAAGCGCTGCTCTCACATCGCCGTTCTCGGCTTTTGCCATCTGTGCCAAAGCCTTCTCATCATATTTTATTTTTTCTTTTTTCGCTATTTTTTCAAGAAACGTTCTCAATGAATCGGAGCGTATTTTATCGAATTTTATTAATTTGCAATAACTTCTAATATCTTTCATATTTTCTGTAAATGGGTTTTCTGCAATTAAAACAACTGGGTAAATTGACTGGCTTATCAGTTCCTTTAGTCCCCTTTTCATTCCCCTATCACTAAGATAATCAACATCGTCAATTAGTATTACCTTTTTTCTCTTTTCTAGGCTCCGTTGCTTTGCTGATGCCAAAACCGTTTTTTTGATATTTTCATAATCGCAAAAGTCGGACGATGTTATTCTTATTAATTCTCCGCCAAGCTCGTCTGCAACAAGTTCGATGCAAAGGGTCTTTCCACATCCGGGAGGACCATATATGAACAACGCTTTGCCTTTTTTGTATTTTTTTATAAAATTCAGAACTTCAATCATTTGTTTTTTATTTCCAATCGTTTCATCAAGTTTTTTTGGCTTGTATTTTGTTAACAGATTCATCATAATCACAAAATTTTTCACGACGCTGGGAGCAGGATTTGAACCTGCGCGAGCAAAAGCTCAGTAGGTCTCGAGCTTCGGTCTTATTTTGTCTACCGCCTTAAACCTGACTTGGCTATCCCAGCTTTTTTGCTACGGTTAAAAATCCCGTGTGCAAAACCCCGCTAGGAACTGGGTGAGTAAAATCATCGGTAACTTTCCATTCCCTGACAATGTTTTCTATTGTCACGGGATCGACAAATCCCAACTTTTCAATCACTTTTCTAACTCTTTTCACCTGTTCAATATGAGGAGAATAAACTGCAACATAACCGTTATCGTTTAGTAATTTAAAAATTTTTGGTATGAGATTTTCGGCATTTTTCAAATCCAAAGTAGCGAGGTCGAACCTTCCCCTTGGCTTGGCGCTGAGAATATCCTTATTAATGACTTTCAGATTATCGATATTAAAATCCTTTATAATTTTAACTACATTTTTTGCAAATATCTCATTCCTTTCGTAGCTCACAACCTTTCCGGGTTTTACGATATTTGCCAAAAACATCGCAAGCCAGCCAGAGCCCGTTCCGGCATCAATGACATTCCAGCCGGGTGAAACTCCCGTATAGGCAACTATCATGGCAGCATCTTTCGGAAGTATGACCTGTGGCATTCGCCTCGCTTTTTTCAACACGTCGAGCATGTTCGTTTTGAGCATAAAATTATTTCACGTAAATCTTTATAAAATTCCTCTCAACAAGAGAATAATGAAAATAAATGCAACCGCTATCGTAATCCACATAACTAATTTTAACATCTGCGGGTCATTTGCCCAGCCAAACGGGACTGGACCTATGAACCCGCCCACGGCAAACTTTACCCTGCCTCCGCTAAACGCGGACGCGAATATTATCAGAAAACCTATAATAATGAGGGCGATGCCTATAAATACGGGGTTTATGTTCATAATTTTATTAGGTCAACGATAAGAATAAAAACATTACCGGCCATTTATTTGAGTAGTGACCAAATATATGGGTACCATAATCTGCTCCTGCGGATGGAAAAAACGAGTAAAAAATTGTAGAGAAGCCGACGAAATAATAAAATCGATGTTCTTCCAATGCCCGAAATGCCTCAATTACGGGCTATGGAAATATGTCATATAATTATAATTATTGTCTCAAAAAGTACGTGGATGAAATTGGAAAAATCGATTTAGCAGGTAAAGAATTAGAACAAGGAAAACAGAAAATAACAATTTCTCTAATTGTAACAAGGCAATAATTAAAATTTTTAATTCACTATCTTTTTATGCCAGAACAGATAAAAAACGCGACGCCTCCGTTCAGATCTGAAATTCTGAATTATTATTCGAGAGACGATATTCTAAATGAAATGATGAAATTCTCTGTAAAAAGAGAATTCGTCGGCGCCCTTAAAAACGGTTCTTATTTCAAACGACCGAGCATTGTACAGTATCCTTCTGACATAATCAACATGGTTAAAAATAATGTAACATCGTTTCATTGCTCTGTGGAAAGATGGAGCAATCCGATGCAACTCTCGACGCAGACAAAAAATTATGACAGCATCAGAAGCGGATTTGACCTGCTGATCGATATAGACTCTAATCTCGGTATCGGGTCTGCACAACTTTGTGCCGAGCTCGTGTGTAAGCTTTTTCATGACTACGGCATAAGAAATTACGGGGTTAAATTTTCAGGTTCTCGCGGTTTTCACATCCTGATTCCATATGAAGCGTTTCCAGAAGAAATAAACTACAAAAAAACGAGAGAGCAGTATCCAAGAATACCGAGAATTATAGCAGAGTTCATAAGAGATAAAATACGTGACAAACTGATGGAGGCTCTCGTAAAAGAACATACGGCAAAAAAACTTTTTGAACTAATGCCCGCCGACGACGTAAATCCATTCCACTGGGTTGATATAGAGAAGGGTTGGGGCGAACGCCATCTGTTCAGGGCTCCATATTCTCTTAATGAAAAATCATGGCTCGCGTCGGTTCCATTAAAAAACCCGAGCGACTTTGAAATAGAGAAAGTGATGATGAAAAACGTGAAAGTTAAGCATGAATTTATGAAACCTTGCGATGAAAACGAGATATCGGACCTGTTGGTGGACGCGCTCGACTGGAATGCAAAAAAAGAGATGAAAAAACCAGAAAAGAAAAAGATAGTGTATATTGAATCGTCCAAAAAAATCTCTGAACAATTCTTCCCGCCGTGCATAAAGAATATCCTTAAAGGGCTCGGAGACGGCAAAAAAAGAAGTACGTTTACGCTCATAAACTTTCTCAGAATGATGAACTGGTCATGGGAAGAAATAGAAAATAAAATAACCGAGTGGAACAGGAAAAATTCTCCCCCGCTCCCGACATCGTTCATCACGGGACAGTTGAACTGGAATAATCAGCAAAACAAGATATTTCCGGCGAGCTGTGGTAATGATTTATTTTATAAAAGCGTTCGGATATGCAAACCCGACGATATCTGCAAAAAAATAAAAAACCCGATAGCATATCCATTTAAAAAAATGGGTATAAGCAAATCTTATGAGAAAAAAGCTATAAGATGCCGCATCTGCGGAAGAATATTTAAAAATGAAAAAAGTTTGAAAATGCATCAGGCGAGGATGCACGGCGACAGGGTGGTGTAGATGATATTGACATTTGAAAAAATTCGCGAGTTATACTGGAATGAAAAAGACAGCCAAAAACTTCAGGAATTGCCCAAAAACTTTTTTGAGGATGTCGCCGATTATTTAAAGAAAAGGGAAGACGAAAATATAAGAAACGTTGTAATGGATTTAATAAACAGAAGGAACCGAAAGGTATTGAACATGGCTTTGTCGCACATAAAAACCAAGACTTACCCGTCCGGGCTAACAGAAAAAGAGAAAATATTGTTTGAGGATATTTTGAACAGTTTAAAAAATTTCAGAACAGGTATTTTTACTAATATAGATTTGAAAGAAGAAGCAAAAAAAACCGTTGAAACAAAAAATGAAAAAGACGGCTTTGTTGTAATAAAAGAGAGTTTGCCGTGTTTTATAGGGCCTGACATGAAGACGTATAGATTGAAGAAAGGCGATAAAGTTTACCTGCCAAAAGATTTAAGAGAATTGCTTATAAAGAATGATGCATGCTCACCTATTTGTGATTAAAGAACGATTGAATATGAAAACTTCAAAAGTTGCCAATTTTGAAAATTACGGAAGAACGCGCATTCTTCCTATTTTCAAAACGGTAGTTGGTGATGTTATGAAAAATAATAATATATCTGCAAAACGAAGTTTTGCCAAAATTTTTCTCTGTTCTCGTCGGTTTTCGCTTTTATATTATTTATCTTTTTATATTATTCATTATAATTGGCGAAAACCTCCTGCGATTTTCCGATAGTCTTTTTCTTTTCAAAAAAGAAAAAGGTATGGTGATGTGTTTTGAAAATTACGGAAATTGCCAATGAAGTTGCTCAGATTTCCTATTTTCAAAACGGTAGTTGGTGATGTGTTTTGAAAATACCTAAAAAACAAAGGAGATATTGTAGGTTTTGCAGAAAGTATACTATACAGAAGGTTGAACTGGCGAAAAGAAGGCCCAGGAAAAAAAATTCAAAGAGCCAGAGAAGCTTTAAAAGAAAATTAAAGGGTTACGGCTCTTTCCCAAAGCCCAATCCAAAAGGCAGGGAAAAACCGACAAGAAAGCTTGACTTAAGGTATAAATGCACCGAATGCGGAAAAATGCAAATCATCGGCGATGGTTTTAGGGTCAAGAAAGCAGAGATAAAATGAATACAGACGATTTTTCTATATTTAAATCCCAATAATAAAAAATAATCATGTTCTGGCTAAATCTTTTCAATTCGCTTGGCTTTATCGGGTTTTATACTATATGGGCTGCTCTGGTTGGATGCATATCCATATTTGGAATCGCCCATAAATTTTTCAAAAAATCTATTGTCACCGACTTTATAATATCCTGGTTCTTTGGCATTTTTCTGATATCAAATTCTCCCATCGGCTCTTTAATGGCGGCGGTTTTCATCCGCATTCTTGCGACAGGCCTTTTGAAATCGTTCAAGTTGAGAGGCGGTGTATTCACGCTGTCCAGAGAAGGAATTTCATTAGTTGCGGCACCAATCATAGTAATCATTTTTCTATATCTTCTTGCGGCGGTGTTTGCACCGCCTCGCGAAGTCGCTTGGTATTACATGAACGATGTCCCGATAACAAAACTTGAAAAATTACCGACAACAAACATAAATGATATCGTGTGGGATGATATAAAAGACATGAGAATTGTTGCACAGGAATATGCATTGCAAATACCGAAGACTCTGATAACGGAAACCGGATGGCGGTTGTCAGATGACTGGGACGGCATTTATCCCGTTAACAAAACGCTTTACTGGGTTATGGCGTACGAACCAGACAAGCTTATGAACTTTAAGGAACCTTCGCCAGCATATATTATGGTAAATGCGCAAAACCCGTCTGACAGAAAAAAGATAAGTGAAAGCATCTCCTATTCGGAAGAAAGAAACGGTTTGATAGAAATTTTGTACCAGATTATAAACGGGAAAATAAGGGATATAAATCTCATTCTATGGTTGAAATACCCTTATCTGGATTTTGGGGATTCGATTTTTACTCATAACGATAAAGGAGAACCCGTGTGGATAGCTCCAGCAAAGATGAGATTTCCAACTATTTTTATTGTAAAATTCTACACAGATCAGGTTGGTATTGCCGAAATAGATAATGAGGGCAAAGCTAAATTTTATTCAAGAGATGAAATTAAAAACAAGGATGTACCCGACTGGTTGCTGGAGCAGATACTGATAGACGAACAATACACGGAAACGAGAATCTATAAATGGGCAAAATTCAATTCATGGAATGGTTTTATAGATTATAATTTCCAGCATGAAAATGTTTTTGAACCGGTCGGAGACCTGTACTTTCAGTATGAAAAACAGACAGATCACAGATACGCGTTGATGCAATTAGAGCCGGAAGGATGGAAAAGAAAATCAATAACGCATTTTATCGAAATTGACGCGTCGGGTCAAAACTATGGTAATATTGCAATATATGATTGCAGATCTCTTGGCCTGATAGGACCGGAAAGGGCATTGGATGATGTAAGGGGCCAGATATCGTTGTACAGGGATTGGTATCCTTTGCAACCTCTTTTCAAAAAAATAAAGGACGGTTATTTTTATGTCATACCAATTTATTCCGGTGTGCGCGAGGCCATGGTATTGAGGTCAATTGCCGTAGTTGATGCGAAAAGCGAGCAGGTCAAGCTGTTTGGCTGGAAAGAGGTTCCAGTTTCTGAAACCGCGAATGCAACAGGTTCTCAAAAAATCGCTGATATCGAGAATTGTAAAATTGTATCAACGCAAACAATAAACGGAAAGTTGAGAATAACAGTGGAATGCGGGTAATTAATTAAAAATCATTTTTAAACTGTCAACATAATCCATAATCTTTTTTTCATACACGTCTACTGGATGTAGATTATTTTTTTCCGCTTCAATTACAGAGTCTCGAGCAAGAAATGTCGCAGTTTGTAATCCAAAATTTTTAATTGCATATTTACTTAAATCTTTGGCTTGTTCATATCTTTTCTTTATACTTTCTTCATTACCATGATAATCAGGACCTATAATTTTATTTTCATTTTCTACTAACTCAGATATAGCAAATCCCAATCCTTCTTTTATGAATTGATTTTCTGGTACTTTTGCTCTTTTCCATTTTCTTTTAAGATAACTATGATTATCTTCATGGGGGAGAGATAACTTATCATTAACACCTATTAAAAAATCTTTACTACCATCTACTTCTATCAAAACACCTTCTAATTCATAACCATCACTTACTTTACTTTGATACGCTTCCCATTCTTTTTTTGTTTCACCTACAAGTATTTCAGCCACGTCACTTAATTTACAAACTGGCGTATCTGTAACAATTAATGGATTTTCTTCTCGCATTTTTTTATCATATTCTGAAATCTCTTTCTTAAATTTTTCACTTCCAAATATATCTCTTTTCTTATACATGTCATTCACTTTACTACCATGTAGTAATCTATATTTAAATACTTTTTGGTAGTAAAAAATATATATTAAAGTGGGTATGACTTATTATTTTGTTAAGAAAGGTAGAAAAGATGATGCACGTTCTATAACAGAATTTTAGAAATATCAGACTAATAATATTTCATTTTAATATTTTAAAACCTAAGTGTTTAAGTAATCGTATTTTATAAAAAATATTTAATATACTCAAACTTGAAAAGTTTATCCAATTTTTCTTTTGGGTGAGCTTAAGCCTTTTCTTTTTAAAAAGAAAGGGGTTAGGGTGATACAAGTTGTCATACACTCTGATTATAACGGAAAAGCCAAGCGCGGCAAAAACTATTGCAAAGGCGCTCGCAAACGGTGAAGTAAAAGAATTCGAGAAAAACGGAGCTAGATGGTATGAAATCAAAAGAGGTAAAAAAAATATCAAGGTCGCGCCGGCTGCCGGTCATTTGTTCATGTTAAAACAAAAGGCAAAGGGATGGGACTATCCGAGGTTTGATGTCGAATGGGTGCCGAGCTATACATTCAGGGCATCCAAATTCTCTGAAAAATTCTTCAGGAACATGGAAGAACTTGCAAAAGACGCAAAAGACTTTATCGTTGCCACGGATTACGACGATGAAGGAGAAGTGATCGGCGCCAACATCTTAAGATTTATATGCAATCGTGAAGACGCACCAAGGATGAAATTCAGCACCATGACAAAGGACGAACTTGTCCAGAGTTATGAACACATGGACAAGCATCTGAACAAGAATCTCGTGGAAGCTGGTTTCACGAGGCATATAATGGACTGGTACTTTGGAATAAATCTCACTCGAGCACTAACAAATGCAATAAAGCTTTCTGGAAAAAGATTCAGAATATTATCAACGGGGAGGGTTCAGGGACCCGTACTTCATTTCTTGGCAAAACATGAAAAGAAAATCAAGGCATTCAAGCCAAAGCCGTTCTGGCAGATAGAGCTCGATGTAAAAATAGGCAAGCAAATATTGAAAGCCACGTACGAAAAAGATAAGATATGGGACAGGAAACGAGCAGACGATATTCTTAAAAAAGTAGAGGGAAAAAAAGCAGAGGTCAAAGACATAAAGAAAAAGGTATTGATGCAAAAACCTCCAAAACCTTATAATACGACATCGTTTCTCGCCGACATTTACCGCTATTTCGGTTATTCTCCACAGCAGGGCATGCAGATTGCCGAATCACTTTACCAGGGCGGGTATATGAGTTATCCGAGAACTTCAAGTGAAAAGCTGCCAAAAGATATCGATTATAAAAAGATTCTGAGAAGCATTGGAAAAATATCAAGGTATCAGAAATTGGCAGATTTTCTTTTGACAAAAAAAGAACTTACTCCAAATCAGGGCTCAAAAACAGATGCCGCTCACCCAGCCATATATCCGACTGCGCAGGTTCCGAAAAAACTCGGGGCAAAGCAACAAAAGGTTTATGACTTACTCGTTCACAGGTTCATGGCAGTGTTTGGAGACCCCGCAAAGCGGGAGTCGCAAAGAATCCGCCTTGACGTGAATGGCGAGAATTTCTATTTATCCGGCAGGAAAACATTAGAAGCCGGGTGGACAGCACTTTATGGAAAATACGCGGCAAGAGATGAAGTGACTCTGCCCGATATGAAAGTCGGGGATAAAATTGACGTCAAAAAGGTGGAACAGATTGCGAAGCAAACCCAGCCTCCGCCAAGATATTCGCAGGGCTCTGTGCTAAAAGAGATGGAATCTAAAAATCTGGGAACAAAATCCACGAGAGCAGAAATCTTGCAAATACTTTATAAGAGGGGATACCTGATAGGCAAGTCCATCGAAGTCACCGAACTCGGCCAGAACTTGTCGGACATACTTGAAAAAAATGTTCCCGAAATTATTTCTGAAAAACTGACGGCGCATCTCGAAAAGGAGTGCAACGCCATCGAAGCCGGGAAGAAAAAGCGCGAAGAGGTTTTGAAAGAAGCTAAGAAGACCATTATTAAAATATCAAAAAAGATAAAAAGCAAGGAAAAGAAAATAGGGGACGAGCTGACAAAGTCCGTTATCGCTTCTCAGGACAAACAATCGGTTCTGGGACCGTGTCCCAAATGCGGCGGCACCTTAAAGGTATTCAAGATGTGGAAAACCGGGAGCCGATTCGCGGGATGTTCCAATTATAAGAAGGGTTGCAAAACGGGATACCCTCTCCCGCGCGATGGCGTTATCATGCCAACGGGCAAGATTTGTCCAGAGTGCAAGACGCCAATAATCCAGGTTTACAGGCAGGGCGCGAAACCCTTTAGAATGTGTCTCAGTTTGGATTGCCCAACAAAGAAAGAATGGTTAGACAAAAGCAAATTGAAGAAAAATCAAAAGAAAGAAAAGCCGGAAACTAAAAAGAGTTCTAAAAGTGAGACAAATCCTGAAGAAAAGAAGAAAAAGTAGAGAATTATTTAATAATTTTGTCATATACATCTTTTATGCCGTACTTTTCAAAGGTCTATAAGTCGTGGGAGCCGTTGCAAAGAGAAAAATATGAAAAAATTCTCGAGGCGATTAGAATGGAAAACATAGAGTTAACATACCCCGTTCTCGATATAGGCTGCGGACCGTTCTATTTTGAATCATTTCTTGAAGAAAGTGGAATCGATACAAAAGAGTTTGTTTGTTTGGATATTGAAAAAACAAAAAGAAGAAAAGGGTTTGTTTTAGGAAGTGGAAATTATCTCCCATTCAAGCCGGAAACATTCTCGCGCATTTTCTGCCTCGACGCCATTCATCTAATTGAAAACGCAGAAGAAATGTACGAAGTTACAAAAAAGGGCGGTTACATAGTCGTATCCATGTTTTTCAATATGGAAAACTTGAAAGAAACGCAAAACTTATTATTGAAAAAATTAAACAAATTTAAAATACTGAAACAAGACATAATAGAAGGTGCTGAAAACGAAATTATAATAATCGGAAAACGATGATATGACAAAAGTGGTCAATCTCCAAAAAAGCCAGAATATTAATGGCATTGACTATAATCGGGCGGTGACATGACCGAGAAAACATTTGACATCGAAAAAAAGAATTTTTCAAAATGGTATAACACTATCCTAAAGAGCGCGAATCTCATTGACATTAGATACAATGTAAAGGGATTTGTCGTCTACATGCCGTGGGCAATGAAAATAATCAAAAGATTATACGAGATGTGGGAAAGAGAACTTGAAAAAACGGGACACGACCCATGCCTGTTTCCGGTAGTTATACCGCCAGAAAACTTTGAAAAAGAGAAAGAGCATATCGAAGGTTTCGAGCCAGAGGTTTTCTGGATTACAAAAGCCGGAAAAGAAAAGGAAAATCTTGCATTAAGGCCGACGAGCGAGACCGCATTTTACCAGATGTATTCCATTTGGATAAGGAGCTATAATGACCTTCCATTCAAGTTTTACCAAAGCTGTGCGGTTTACAGACATGAGACCAAAGCCACAAAGCCTTTGATGCGCGGTCGCGAATTCCTGTGGATAGAGGCGCACAATGCCTTTGAAACAGAAGACGAAGCCTTGGCCCAAGTAAAGGAAGATATGAAAATCACGAAAAATGTTTATGACAAATTGGGGATACCATTCATGTTTTTTCAGCGTCCAGAATTTGACAAGTTTGCCGGAGCCGTCAGCACTTATGCCGCAGACACACTGATGCCAGATGGAAAAATCCTGCAGCTGCCCTCAACGCATTATCTCGGGCAAAACTTCTCAAAGCCGTTTAATATAAAATTTCTTGACAAAAACGGAAAGGAAAAATATCCTTACCAGACATGTTATGGTCCTCCTATCTCGAGAACTCTTGCGGCCCTTATATCGATTCATGGAGACAAGAAGGGCCTGATATTGCCTTTTGACATAGCGCCCGTTCAGATCGTGATAGTCCCCATAATTTTTGAAAAAATGCGAAAAAAGATTCTGGAATGTGCGAAAAAACTGAAAAACGAATTAAGTGGTTTTCGGGTTGAAATCGACGCGAGCGAAAAACGGCCGGGAGAAAAATTCTATTACTGGGAAATGAAAGGCGTGCCGATCAGGATTGAAATAGGACCAAAAGACATCGAAAAAAACCAAGTAATTTTAGTCAATCGCGTGGCTGGAAAGAAAACGGTGAAAGAGAAAGACCTGTTAAAGGAAATAAAAAAACAGGAAAAGATTATTTTAGAAACTATGAAAGACAGAGCAAACGGATTTTTCAATTCTATGATAACGGAGGCTGACGATATAGGTGATGTTGAGAAAATCATGAACAAAAACGGCGGTTTTGTTAAAATCAATTTCTGCTCAATTGGAAATGACGGAAGAAAGTGCGCAGAAATTCTGAAAGAAAAGACTGGAGCAGAAGTAAGGGGAATTGAACTAAATAAAAAAGAAAAACCAAAGGGGAAATGCATCGTTTGTGGAAAGCCCGCAAAATGCGTTGTTTACGCTGGAAGGGCATATTAGGCTTTTATAAAATCTGCGGAGTTTAAGAAATTATATTTATTCTTTTATGGGTATATATACTTTTGCATGTTAGTAGAAAAAATAGATGAGTTTTACAGGGAAAGGGAACCCGAGAAAAAAAGGGATTATTTTTACGTATCAGAGGTCGGCGACTGCCCGAGAAAAATATTTTTCAAAATCAAGAACGCGCCAAAAGAGCCGATGGAACCGCGGGTTAATAGAATATTCCACAACGGAGATCATGTTCATATAAGGCTCATGTCTGTTCTGTATTCACTTGGACTCGTCACCGCATCGGAAATTGAAATTCCACCAGACAAACTTTTTCACGGCAGGGCAGATGCCATCGTTCACATCAACAAAGAAAATTATGTGCTTGAAATAAAAAGCATGAATCCGTTTATTTTTGAAAAAAGAGCAATGAGCAAGCCTGACATAAATCATATAATGCAATTACAACTTTACATGCATTATTTTAACATCTCAAAGGGCATAATTCTCGTTGAATCAAAAGGCAATCAGGAACTGAAAGAATTTATAATACAAAAAGATGAAAAGATGATTGACGATATTCTGTCGAAATTCACCGAACTGAAAGAAAAAATAGACAATAATGAATTGCCGCCAGTGCCGGACAAGACCGGTTGGGACTTTGACAAATGCCTGTATTGCGTTTACAGGAAAACCTGCAGAAAAGCGAGATGAATATTTTGAACGATTTTTTAGCAATAACTGTAACCAATTGAAATGGCGGTCTTCTCGGCGTTTTGGTAATTATAAAAATCTATCTCTCATTGAAATAGTTATAGACGAGGTTGGGCATTTTACAAGCGAACCCAAATTTTTGCTCATTTTTTCAAATAGAAAATGATATGGTGATAGTTATGTACCGCTCGCCAGTTATAGTTGTGCTTGCTCACGTCGACCATGGCAAGACAACATTATTGGATAAAATAAGAAATACGAAAATTGCCATGACGGAGAGGGGAAGAATAACGCAGTCCATAGGCTCGACATTTTTGCCGATGAGCATTGTAAAAGATATATGCAAGAAGATATTCGAGAAATTTGACATCGAACCGGTTCTCCAGGGGTTGTTGTTTATAGACACCCCTGGTCACGAGGCATTTACGGCGATGAGAGAGAGGGGAAGTAATGTCGCAGACATAGCCGTTCTATTAATCGACATAAATGAGGGGTTCATGCCGCAAACAATCGAATCAATAGAAATTCTCAAAAAGACCAGAACCCCGTTTGTTCTCGCGTTAAATAAAATAGATAAGATTTTTGGGTGGAAAAATGAATCAAAAAACTTTATTGAAAATTTTGAAATTCAGGATGAAAATGTTAAAGCGAAGTTCGAGCAGAGGTTCTACAAAATTGTAAATAAACTGGAAGATTATGGTTTCAGGGCGGACAGGTTCGACAGGATAAGAGACTTCTCAAAGGAGATAGCCGTCGTCCCCGTAAGTGCGAAAACTGGAGAGGGAATTCCGGAGTTGCTCTTTGTGATAACGGGTCTCGCAGAAAAATTTATGAATCTGAGGATAACTAACAAATGCCGGGGAATTGTATTGGAGGTTAAACATGTCAAGGGGCTTGGCACGACAATTGACACGATAGTATGTGACGGTAAAATAGAAAAGGGTGACTATATTGTAATTTCTGGTGAGAAACCGATAATAACAAAAATAAAGGCACTTCTCGTTCCAAGACATTTACAAGACTTGCGCACAGAAAAGAAATTTGAATATGTTGACTTCGTCACGGCATCCTGCGGCGTCAAGATAGTCGGGCCAGGCCTGGAAGATGTTGTCGCCGGCTCCGATTTCAGGGTAGTCAAAACGATAGAAGATGCGGAAAAAATAAAAAGCGAGATGACTTTAAAGGAAAAATTATGTCGAAGAGGAGAAGAGGGTATTATACTGAAGGCCGACACCCTCGGCGGTCTTGATGCGCTAAAAAATATCTTCGGGAACTTAAAAATAAAATACGGTAACATCGGCGATGTTACAAAAACGGATATAATAAATGCGGAAATAAACGAAGATGAATTATTAAAAGTTATAATATGCTTCAACATAAAACCCGGCGAGGATATAGAGAAACTCGCAAAAGAAAAGAAGATAAAAATAATTTCATCGGATGTAATATACGAATTGATGGACAAATATAAAAACTGGAGGGAGAGAAAAGAAGCAGAAATCGAAAAAGAAAAGCTGAAAGATGTAACCATGCCCGGAAAAATCACCGTCCTTCCGGGATGCATGTTCAGAGCAAGCAAGCCGGCGATAGTCGGGTGCCTTGTGACGGGCGGCGTTATCAAACCGTCTTTCGGACTCTTTAAAATTAAAGGGGAAAAAATAGAAGATTTGGGCAAAATAAAACAAATTCAGTCAGAAGGAAGGAATATTGAGCAGGCAAAAAGCGGTGAAAAGGTCGCGGTCTCGATTTCAGATGCGGTCTTTGGCAAAAACCTCTTTGAAAATGATGTATTATATACGAACGTGAATCAGCGCGATTATGACATGTTAAAACGATTTGAAAAAATATTGACGGGAGACGAAAAGGAGTTGCTCGAAGAGATCGGAAAAATAAAGGGACTGATTTAATCGAGTCACGGACGTTCAATTATGGTAGAACAAATCTTCTTCTGTAATTATTGGAAATGTTCTGTTCAAAATTATAGAGCTTGTGTCTCCGGCAATAAAAAATGATGAGAGAAGCCGCGAAATGTCAAACTCAATTAAATTTTCGCTAAAAATTTGTGTAGATATGTAATTCGTCTATCGTCCATGTATTGAACGGGCTCGTTCTAAGTTTCAATAAACTTTTATTAATGATTTTGATTAATTTTTATATAATGCATGGGTACCATCACTTCCTACATTTCCTGAAAAACAGAGAATTGAATGAGCTATATGTCAGCATAGCTATCAGGGGGTTTGCCTTGTCGATGATTAGTATTTTTATTCCCATTTATTTATTAAAACTAAATTATTCTCTGGATTCGGTTTTAATTTTTTATGCAATCTTAAATGCAGTTCATGCCTTATTTGTTATCCCCGCGGCTAAGCTTTCATCAAAATTCGGCTTTAAGCATTCCATATTTTTTAGCGTTCCTTTACTGATTATTTTTTATATTCTTCTTTATACGCTTGAACTATATAATTGGCCCCTATATTTATTGGCCATTATTTTTGGGTTAAATAATTCGTTATTTTGGATCGGGTATCACACAGACTTTTCTAAATTCAGTGAAATGACCAATAGAGGAAAGGAAATTAGTTTTGTAAATATTTTTAGTTCTATATCTCATGTTGCAGGTCCTTTGATGGGCGGTTTAATTCTGGTATTCATCGGCTTCAAATTTTTATTTATCATAGCTTCTTTACTTCTTTTTATTTCGGCAATCCCATTATTTTTCTCTAAAGACGTGCATGAGCCGATTAATTTTTCTGTTAAGCAAATCTTTGCCGATCAGAAAGTAAGAGATTATTTTAGTTTTATCGGTTATGGTGTAGAAACCGGAGCCGGGGCGGTGATTTGGCCCATATTTATCTTTTTTTCAATATTAAATAATTTTATAACCCTTGGTTTTATTACATCGATCTCCCTGCTTTTTTCACTAATATTTATGTTTGTCACGGGCATTTTTTCAGATATCAAAAGAACATTAGTTTTAAGGGTAGGGGCTTTGTTTAATGCTATTGTTTGGGGAATAAAAACTTTTGTAGGGACATTTTTACAAGTTTTTATTATTGATTCGTTTTATGGAATGTCTAAAACAATGATATCAATTCCGTTTGATGCTTTAAGTTACGATAAAGCGAGCAAAAGTAATATTGTAGAATTTATTATATTTAGGGAAGTCATTATTCAGACTGGACGTGTAATATTATTCATTTCAATGGCGTTCATTGCAGATTTAATTACCGGCTTTATTTTTGGCGGTGCCGCATCTCTTCTTTTTTTATTATTTTAGATGTTTGTTGGCCGTTATCTTTTATACCTGAAAATCTCATACGGCTCATTTCTATAAACCAATTCGAAATCCCTTGCGTTGAAATTATTTCTGACGTCGCCAAATCTCCAGTACGTTTTGTCCGAAATAATAATATATGAAATATTGTATCTGTTTAATAATTCTTTGCGTAAACTTTGGTTTTCGGTCGTATATATTGTGTATATGTCATTAAAGTGTTGTGTCAAACTTGGTTCTGCTATGAGATTCGAATCGGCTATGGGTTTTCTTGAACCAATCCCAGAAATCCAATTACTTTCTGTTATTGTCCCAAGAACAACGGAGTTTTGCGACGTATTGTATCTTAGCCAGCTGAACATGTCATACCTCTTTTCATTCATTATTCCCCAGTTATTATATTTCAGACCCTCTGATATCAGGAAACCGCTCGACATTAAAATAATTATAATGGTTGCCACTTGAGTAATTATTGAGAATCTCGTCTTGCCGACAAAATCCATAAACTTGAAAAGGCCATAACCGGAAAAGATGGATAAAAATGCGGTTATGTAAACATAGCATCTTTCGGTCTCAATTATGCGAAGCGGGAATATAATCAGCAAAATTGATAAAAGGATTATCAAAGAAATGAATTTTCTTTTTTTCACCGAATAAAAGATTCCAATAATGCCGAACGCTAACATTATCGGGCTTAAAAAGGTCAACAACTCTGAAGCGCTTGGCGCGTAGAAAAGAATCTCATTCATACCCTCTGGAATCGCTTTTGTAAAATAAAGACTTATTATCGAATCATTCACATAAAAAGAGGCAATAAAAACGGCCGATATCAAAAGAATAACATAAAGCGAGAACTTTGTTGTCATGAGTTTATGTCTGTAAGTTTTTGAGTCCAGAAAATTATAGAGCATTGAGAATATCGCGAGCAGACATGCGTCAAATGGCGAAAACAGGCTGAGAATCGCAAACGTTGCTATAAAGGGAATTGTCTTGTTTTTGGCATTCAGCAGCAAGCCGAAAAGGAGAATTGGCAAAACGAAATTCAAGTTCTTTACCCTTGACCCGTAAACTATCATAACCGATGATAATGAAACGAACATGGCGGCATATAAACCAGCTTTACCGCCAAATTCTGTTTTTGCTAACAAAAAAGCGGCAATGACTACAATTGCCGAAAAAAACGAGGAAAGCAGAATCGCTGAGAACTCCATGCCGATTCCAGTCAGGAAATTGAACAAAAACAGCGTTATATGAATTCCCGGTGGGTATGATGATAATGGCATTATTCCTTGTTTATACAAATCTGCAATATGTATATGATAATATCCGTCAACCCCGACTATATGGCCTGTTGAGAGAGGCTGGTAAAGCCTTAATGACAAGCCCGCGATAAAGAGCGAGAGCAAAATCACCGTAATTTTTTTGGTCATGATAGAAATAAGAATTCTAAATTTTTAAACGAGTGACCGCACCATCTAAATTGTGGCGTCTTTTTCAAAATTCTCTGAATGAAAACAAAATTATTTTACGAAGTTTTTATAAATTTCGTGATAATTGGGGCTTGATTTTAATTTTTCTGTATCTCTTTTATATACGTCGTCCTCTAATTTCTTTCCGGTTTTCTTTTCCCACTCGTCTATGGAAATACCGTATTCTTGCTGTATCTTGTCGCGATAAATCTCTGGAAGAACATTGAAAGCGCAGAACGGGATTATTTTTCTGTCCGGCGTTGCATAATGTATTATACATCTTTCAACCCTTTGTATATCATAATTGAACTTGTCTTGAAAGTGCATCATGCCTATAAGCATGGACTTTACATGAAATTTTCCCAATGAGTTATAATCTCCGCCGCGCTTTGCTATGTTAATCAAAATTTTCTTCAGGTCCAATCCTTTGGGCTGCTTTTCTTCGTCTATAAATTTTCCGATATTTTTTGCGGCCTTTAGCAATACGTACCATTTTTTAATTTGTTTTATTCTTGAATTGTTAATTTCATCTGCCATGCTCTGGATGTATTCCAAGAACCCGTCAACATCCACAAACCTCGTTATGGGAATTATCTTTCCGTCATCCCGCTTGAATACATACGTTGCCATTCCGCAAAACGGAGAACATGAAAATTCATATTGCGGTTTCTGCTTGATTGCCTCTACAAGATGCGTAATCGGTACTACACTCGGTATCGTGTAAAAGTCGTCTTTTGAGATTTCTCCGTTTGTCTGTTCTTCGATTTTCCTGATGGCATCGGGTATCGTAATTCTGAATTTTTCTCTTTCCTGCTTCGGGGTCCTTCCGACGAGCGAAATTGGCTGGAAGTTCACACCCCTTACAATGTCAATATTTTCCATGCCGAATCTTATCATGTCTCCGATTTCATGGTCATTCACGGTATTTATAAGGGTTGGAACAAGCACTATTCCTATCCCCGCTTTTCTGCAGTTCTCAACAGCATTCGGTAGTTCATAATGATTTTTTGGATTGGTTTTTGGCGTTACACCATCAAAGCTGAGATACAGTGTATTGACGCCGGCTTCTTTGATTTTTTTGGCAAGCTCTAAATTCTGCGATAATCTTATGCCATTTGTATTCAATTGAACATGTACATAGCCCTCTTCTTTTGCCATTTTTATTATGTCGAGCAAATCATCTCTTAATGTCGGCTCGCCTCCGGTTATTTGCACCGCATTCGCCGGGACGGGCTTTTCCCGCTTTGCCGTTCTGAGCATCTCTCTTATTTGTTCCAATGTCGGCTCATAAACATAACCGGCTTTTTTTGAATAAAAGAAGCAATACCAGCACTGCAGGTCGCATCGGTTCGTAACAACTATGTTAAGCAGCGCCGTATGGCTTTTGTGACGTGGGCAAAGACCGCATGAGAACGGGCAAAGACCGCCCGGCGTGTTCGGGTTCTTCGTCCCCTTTCCGTCGTGCCAAAATTTTTCTGCTTTTTTATACATTTCATAAGAGCCCCAATAAACCTCTTCGAATCTTCCGTGTTCCGGACACTCCTTGCTTATCATAACCTTTCCGTCCCTCTCAAATACGGTGGCGTCGAGAATCTTGTTGCACTCGGGGCAAATGGATTTTGTCTTGCGAATCGTGTTATCCATAAGTTTTATTATTTTTTAAAAGTTTAAAAAATTTAAACGAGAAATAATTTTTAATGGCAAGAGTTCAGAAAAAATCTGAAGTTGAAGAAAAAATTCATTCATTATTTGCAAATATAACATCATCCATAGGTTATTCGGACATACATGGAAGGATAATAAGCACCCTACTTGTTGAAAACAAACCCCTGTCTCTGGAAGAGATAAGTAAAAAAACGCGCTACTCTCTGGCGTCCATATCATTGAGTCTGGATTTGCTTGAATTTTTTGGCGTAATAAAAAGGGTGAAAAAGAGCAGGGACAGAAAACTTTATATAAAACTTGACGGAGACATGGTAAATGCCCTGAAAAATGTGATATTCTTAAAAATACAGAAAAGCATTGCGAGTGCACTTCTGGAATTTGAAAAATACAAAAAACTTAAAGACAGCAAAATCACGAGAACGATTAAAATATTGGAAAGGGAGATAAAAAGGCTTGAAAAATATATAAATGCATTATCTGTTGTTGAAATACCTAAAAGATAAATTCGATAAGTTTACATGAATTTTACAGCCGTTGATTATGCGTCGGTGCATTAAATTGTAGATTGGATGCAATATGCGGGACTCGCCGGTCAAAGATGAAGATTAAGAATGGTATTTTTACATTTCGTTCGGAGTTTTTATATTTAATAAATTCAAGCCGTTTTTTAAAATTATGCTAACCGCATAGACAAGCAATAATCTTTCTTTTTCTCTTTCAGAACCCAAAACTCTTTCAGAAGAATAAAACTCGTTAAATTCTGTAGCCACTTCCAATAAGTATTGCGCAATAAAATGCGGTTTATATTGTTCAGCGCTCTTTTCAACAACCGATGGGAATTCCGAAAGTTTTTTTATCAATTCTATTTCTTTTTTGGTTTTGAATTTCGGTTTTTTATATTTAATTGTTTTTGCCTTTTTTAATATGGACAGCGCTCTTACATAAGCATATTGAATATAAGGACACGAATCCCCCTCAAAACTTAACATTTTTTTCCAATCAAATCTGATGTCTTTTATTCTATCCTGCTTAAGATCATTGAATATTATTGCGCCCAAACCAATTTGTTGAGAAATCTCATCTTTTTTTATCAGTTTTGGATTCTTCTCCTCAACGATACGTCTGGCGATTTTTATTGACTTATTTATTAAATCTTCTAAAAAGACAACCCGCCCAGACCTCGTTGACATTTTCTTCTCAAGCAACACCATACCAAAATTGACATGAACAAAATTTTCCGGATAGCCCAATAATTTTGCGGCACTAAACAATTGTTTAAAATATAAACTTTGGTCAGAACCGACAACATATAATATTTTTTCTGGTTTGAATTTTTTATTTCTATAATCAATTGCCGCCAAGTCTCTCGTAGCATACAATGTAGTTTCATCCGATTTCTGTATCAATAATGGCGGTAAATTTGCGAGAGGAATTATTATTGCATCGTCACTCAATAAGGCAATTTTAGAATCTAATAATGTTTTAACCATATCTTTAGCTTTTTTATAATAGAAACTTTCACCGAGCTTTAAATCGAATTTTATGTCAAACATGTCATATATTTTCTGAAAATCTTCCATACTTAATTTGCTAAATAATTTCCACAATTCCACGATATTTTTTTCCCCATTTTCCAGTTTTTTAAAATACAATTTTGCTTCATCATTTAGTTTTGGGTTTGTTTTGGCTTTCTTATGAAATTTGACGTATAAGTTATTTAGATATCTAATGGGGTTATTTTTCAGTTCGGTCATATTTCCCCATCTCTTATAGGCGCATATTAATTTTCCAAACTGAGTGCCCCAATCACCCAGGTGATTATCTCCTATACATTCGTAACCGAGAAATTCAAAAATATTATACAAAGACTTTCCGATTATAGTGCTGCGCAAATGGCCAACGCTCATGGGCTTTGCGATGTTTGGTGAGGAAAAGTCTATCAAAATCTTTTTGTTGTTTTTTGGTCTTGATCCGTATTTTTCTTTTTTATTTAAAATCTCCTTTAAAGCCAAAGAAGGAAATACATCCCGATTGATGCTAAAATTTATATAAGGACCGTCAGCATCAATAGATCCTATCAAAGAATTTTTTGATAATTTTTGTTTTTCGATTTTCTTTGCCAACTCGTTTGGATTATTGCTTAAAGTAAAGCATGGCAACGATAAATCGGCATCTATTTCTCTTGGCGGTATTTCAAATTTAATTTTTTTTTCGGTTTTTTTCACAACTTTTTTTACAATATCTTCGCACTCCTTATAAAATTTTTCTATAACGTACATGAATTAATTTTACTCTTTAACCTTAAAATTGTTTAGATACATTCTTTTATAATTATAAAGTGGGGTTGTCCGGATTCGAACCGGAGTCGGCTGGTTTCATCTCACCGCTCCATCTTGAACTGGAGCCAGCTTTTAGCTCATCGATGTGCTAGACCTTTATAGACACATTTGACTACACTACAACCCCTAAATACAATTTTTATTATTAGATATACAAATTTAAATGTAAGTAAACGGCAAGACATAAATTCGTGACCAATATGCAACCCGAAATTCATGATGGTTTTATAGTTTATAAAAATGGTTACGGTCCGGTTTGGGTTTGTCTTCACACGGGGCCGATGATGAAAACCATTTCATCGAGAGATGATTATACAGATATAATGGGGGATATGTGTTATGAAAGCATTGGTGGCACGTTGATTCTTTCTACTATACCGAGAAATAAAATAACGGGCATCGATTTTAATAGAGATGTTCCGCCAATAGATATGGCGATTGGCATGTATCCCAAATTTATAAATCGAACGAACGGTTCTGATGTAAGGCAATATAAAAATAAATACGCATTTGTAACGAGCAATAAAAAAGACTATTATGAAAGGCTGAGAATTTATAAAGCGTTGTGGTCATATATAAGAGCTTCGGGAGATTTAATTATATTTCTTCACAGAGAATATGCATTAATAAAAAATTATCCAAGTGTGATGGACTTAATCACGTTTAATGATTGCGGAATAAGAAGAGATGTGCTTAAAAAAATAGTTGATGATGTAAACGATTCGAATAAAGATTTTTTTTCTAAGATAGAAAATAATTTTAAGAACGTGACATATATGGAAGAATTAAGAACATTTGAATTGAAAGATTTTTTCGAAACAGAAAAAAAGGATGCCGTAAAAATCATTAAACAATATGCGGACTCAAAAATTTATAATAAGTTAAAAAACGAGGCGACAGAGAATAATTTTTTGGTTGCGTGCAAATCAGCGCTAAGAAATATGCCAAAACCGTCCATTACATTGGAAAAAATTTTTTCAGCAGAGAGTGCAATAGGACCGAAAAAAGAGATAATAAAAAATGGCAACAAAGTTGCGATCGAAATAGAAATAAACTCATTTATGAGTACATGGTACCCTAAAGAAACCGCAAGCATAATTATTGACATCATTAATAAAATAAAAGAAGTGGAAGAGTATAAAAAACTCGGTTTTACACAAACTCAAATATTGAAATTTTTATAAAAAATTTTTATAAAAATGTTGTGAATAAAATGAAAAAAGTCGTGGGGCTGGTGGAAAAAATTAAAATAATCGGGAAGAAGAATCTTACTCTATTAGCAAAATTTGATACAGGAGCAAAATGTAATTCGATCGACAAAAAAATTGCAGAAAAAATCGGACTTAAAACCATATCAACATCCAAAGTAAAAAACGTCTTGGGTATGGAAAGAAGAAGAGTGGTTGATGTTATTTTTGAGATAAAAGGTAAGAGATTCGTAACAAAAGCCAATATTGCCGACAGAAGCAAATTAGAATATCCGGTTTTGATAGGTAGGAATCTAATATATGGAAATTTTATTGTAGATGTTGAAAAATCCAATTTCAGTCCCAATGAAAAGGATCTGAGAAATGGTAAAAGATTAGTGATTGAAAATGATTAAAAAATCTTTATTAATAATTGGCGCGAAGAATGCTGGAATAACTACCAAGACAATAATTAAAGAAGCTGAAAAGGTATTTTATAAAGTTAAGTATGTGCCACTCAATGATATAGTTCTCAAAATTAATGAAAAGTCATCGGAAATGTTTTATAAAAAAGAGAATTTAAGCAATTATGATTATTGCCTGCCAAGAATAGATGCCGCTCGGGCTCAGCACGGGTATCATGTAATTAAATTCATGGATATTAAAGGAATGAAAAAACCGTACTCTGCCGAGACGGTATTAATAGCCCATAATAAATTTATGTCATTGGATGTCTTAAAAAGAGCGGGTGTCCCTGTACCGGAGACGTACCTGGTATCATCAATAGAGTCCGCAAAACTATTATTGAAAAAAATGAAATACCCCGTTATCATAAAGATTGTATCCGGTTTTGGCGGACGCGGTGTAATGCTGTTGGAGAATCTAGAGGCGGCAATATCCGTCGTGGAAACACTGAAACTCATGAGACAGCAACTTATTATAGAAGAGTATGTAAAAAATAAAAAAGAGGATAAAAGGGCTTATGTAATCGGGGGCAGGGTCGTTGCCGGTTATAGAAGAAAATGCAAAAAAGATGAATTCAGGTCAAATATTTTGGCTGGCGGAACCGCGGAATACATTACCCTATCCGAAGAGCTGCAAGACATTGCGATAAAGGCGGCATCGGCGATAGATTCCGATATCGTTGCAGTTGACATGCTTGAAAGTAAAGACGGTCCAAAAGTTATTGAAGTAAATATAAACCCCGGGTTAAAGGGCATCCAACCGTTTGTTAATGTCGCAAAACTTATTGTGGAATATATGGCGTCAAAGGTTGAAGAATAATAAAAATTGTGCTCAGTGATTTTATGAAACTGTGTATTATTGGCCCAGAGAAAAGAACACATAGCAATCTGGAACTTTTAGAGAAAGCGAAAAAATTTTTTGATACAGTATTGTATGTTCCGTTTTCTTTAATGAGTTTGGGGAATGATGAAATAATTTACAAAAATGTAGATTTGTCAAAATTCGATTCCGTTTTACCGATAATACCTAAAAACAGAAGTTTGTTTGCTTATAGCGTTTTAAATAATCTTAAAGTATATTCACCGATATCACCCAAAGCGTATTTTATAACATCCGATAGATTTATAATGTTTAGTGAAATAATGAAAAACGGGTTACAGACACCCAAAATTTATTTATTAAATTCCCCGAAATCTGTCCAAGCAATTGCAAATTCTATCAAGTTCCCGATTTCTATAAGATTGTCTAGCAAAGAAAAAGGAATAATGTTTGCGAACAATAATACAGAACTCAGAGCCATGCTCGATACATTGGAGACATTTAAAGATACGATTTATATTGAAGAATATCTAAACACAAGTTATCTGCAAATATATGTGATAGGCGACGATGTGTTCGGACTAAAAAGAAAGCCCGTGAAGAAACCTGATATTTTCTTCGGAGAAGGTAAAATGATGGGATGCAAAATATCAGATAAAATAAAAAATGCGGCAATAAAAACGGCTAAAATAATTGGCACCGAGTTTGCCAGAGTAGATATGATAGGTGAAAAAATTTTAAACATTGATTTATCGCCTCCGGTTAAAGATGTTGAAAAAGTAATAAATATGGATATTATTAGCAGATTGCTTGAATTTATCAAGTATTCTGCTCAAAGGGACAAATCATCCTTGTTTGAAAGATTTCTAATAGATATTAAATCTCTCATGAGAAATATTTAATTTAAATATTTATTGTGAGCTGGGTTTGTGGTCTAGTGGCAATGACGCCGCGTTCACATCGCGGAGATCGGGAGTTCGATTCTCCCCAAACCCATAAATATTTTTATTGTATTGACAAATTATGAGGTAATAAAATGAAAGCAACGGCCATAGCAAATGCAAACATAGCATTGGTAAAATACTGGGGAAAAAGAGATGAAAAACTTGTTTTGCCGTACAACAGTTCAATATCGATGACATTGGATGGACTTAGCACAGTAACAACCGTAGAATTTTCTAAAAAGTATGAAAAAGATAGTATTATCATAAATGGTAAAGAACTTGTAAAAGATGAAAAAGGCATATTAAATCATATAGAACGAATAAGAAATCTGGCAAACGTTAAAGAAAAATCGAAAATTGTCTCAAAATCAAACTTTCCCATTGCTGCCGGGTTGGCAAGCTCTGCGAGCGGCTTTGCGGCACTAACACTAGCCGCTACAAAAGCGGCAAAATTAGAATTAAATGAAAAAGACCTTACAATTTTAACCCGTCAAGGTTCTGGTTCTGCTTCACGCTCTGTCTGCGAAGGTTTTGTTGAGTGGTATAAAGGCGATAAAGATGATGGAAGCGACAGCTACGCAGAATCCATAGTTAATAAAAATCATTGGAATGAGTTCAGAATGATCACGGCAATTGTTACAAAAACCGAGAAAAAAGTCAGCTCAAGGGCTGGGATGGCACAAACAGTTAATACATGTCCGTATTATAAATGTTGGTTAGAGACTATAGACCGGGATTTGGAATTGATTAGAAATGGCATAAAAAACAGGGATTTTTCATCAGTCGGACAAACGGCGGAATACAATTGTCTGAAAATGCATGCACTGATGATTACTACAAAACCGCCCATTATTTATTGGGCCCCTGCCACGATGGAAATCATCGATTTCGTTCGGGAACAGCGAGAGGAGGGAATAGAATGCTACTTCACAATAGATGCCGGACCAAATGTCATTGTAATGTGCCTGAAAAAAAATGAAAAAGAGATAAACAAAAAACTCTCAGAACTTGACGGTGTAATGAAAACTATAATATGCGGGCCTGGAGGCGGTGCAAAGATAATTGATAAGCATTTGTTTTAAAATTCTGGACAGATATTATGCTACCGATCAAAGAAATAGAAGAATTTGTTAAATCCGAGACTAAAAATGTCGATTCTATTGCACATGATTTCGGTCATCTTAAAAGAACTGCTATCGGAGCACGGTGGTTTGTTAAAATTTTAAATGGTGATAAAAAAGAGCAAGATTTGGCTTATATAGCAGGTTTATTGCATGATATTGTAAGAGCACCTACTGATAAAATATCTCATATAAAAAATGGGGTAGAAAAGACGAGAAAAATTTTAGAACAATTTAAGTTGGAAAAAACGGTCACTAATAAAATTATTGAAGCTATAAAAATGCATGGAGAACCCGGGATACAAAAAGATGTTTTGCAACAATCTGTTTTTCTTGCTGATAAAATCTTAGAGGCAATGGGGGCTTATGTAGTTTTTAGAAGAGCGATTTATCATGCAGAATCATCTGACTTTTCTGGCATGAGTTTAGAAGAAGCGACAATTTACCATTATACATGGAGAATGAAAAAATTTAATCCATCGGTTTTTCATAAAAAATTCTCAAAGCTTATTACTTATCAATATTATTGGCCTTTACATTTTCTGAATGCATTTAAAAGAAAAGAAGAATGGGCTCTATATTTAGAAAGGGTTGGATATGAATATGGTAGTAAAAAATTGCCGATTGAGGAATTGATAAAAAATTTTGAGCCAAAATTCAAAGAAGATGAAAAATATAAAAAAGAAGCATTGTTTTATATTCAAGGTAAAAAATTTGAAGAATTCGAAAAAATGATTTAGATAATCCTTAATCAATATTCTCTCCAAACATATCCGCATTTTGTGCACTTAAAGAATTGTGTTGGCGGTTCGTCCGCGGCTCTCGTCTGCCTTAAGAAATAGTAAGCTCTCGTATTCTCGCATTTGGGGCACATTTTTTTTGTTATAGGTAATTCTAATTTATCTTTTTCAAAAACAAATACTCCTTTATCCTTTTTCTCTTTTTCTACAATTTTTACGTCTTTTATATCGTTTCTTTTCTCTTCATGCCCACATCTAGTGCATTTCATATATATATTTTTACCACTTTTTTTGGGGACCATTATCGAACCGCATTTCTTACAAATTTCTATTTTGATGATTATCACCAAAAATATATCTTTATTGTAGAGACGAAAACCTTTTAAAGTTTAAAAATGCTTCATTATTGAAAATTATGAGAAAAACGGTAAAAGTCTCCGCGCCGGGCAAAATTCACATGATCGGAGAGCATGCCGCCGTCTATGGTAAACCGGCTATAATAGCTGCCATTGACAAGCGTTGTTATGTCAGAGCGGAAAAGAATGATTCAATAATAATAAAAAGCAGGGAACTATCATCAGAACAAAAGTTTGAAATAAAAGATGTCTTATCTATAACGAGAAAAATAAGGGATTTGCACAAGCGGTGTAGTGAAAAAAATGATTTCTCTGAATTATTCAAATTGTTAAAAAATGATCAATTTACTCTGATAAAAGTTGCTATCGGCGATATTTTGCTCAGACTAAATATAAATCACGGGGTTTTTTTGGATATAAAATCGGATATTTTGATTGACTCCGGACTCGGGTCATCATCGGCTTTAGCTGTTGCGATAACAAAGGCGATATCAGAACTTTATGAGAAGAAACTTTCTGTCGAAGAAGTAAATAACATCGCATTTGGCATAGAGCAATTTAGTCACGGCACGCCATCCGGAGGTGATAATTCTGCATGTTGTTTTGGAGGTTTAATATGGTTTCAAAAATCGGCACCGAAAAACATCATAAAATCGTTGAAAAAAGAAATACCGTATAAATTAAGGAATTTTATTTTAGTATATACAAAAAAGCCAGAAAAAACAACGGGAGAGCTGGTGCAGATGGTGAGAAATTTAAATGAAGATTTTAGAAACGAAAGAATAAACGCACTCCGCGAATTGACATATGAAATGAGAGAAGCATTGAAAAACAAGAACTTCAAAAGAATGAAAGAAATAATAAATATGGCACAAAAAAATCTATCGGAACTCGGGCTGTCGGTAAAAGAGATAGATGATATATACGAACATGTCAAAAATATAGCCGGGGCGGCAAAACTTTGCGGTGCTGGCGGAGGAGGAGCAATGCTGTGTTATCATGAGGATAAAAGCAAATTAATAGATACGATAAAATCTCTTGGATATAAGTACTGGGAAACCGAATTGGGTGTAGACGGCGTAAGAATTGAAAACGAATAAATTGATTCCAGAGAGTGGTGGTTATGATACATATTTCGGCGCCCAGAAAGCTGATGATTTCGGGGGAATGGGCAGTCTTAGAATTTTCTCCGTGCATAGTTTCCGCCATTAATAAACGGGTGCATGCCCAAATAGAAGATAGTAATGAAATTTCTGTCAATATAGATAATTTTAATATAAAAAACGTTAAAGCGGAGTTCGATGGAAAAAATTTGATATGGAAAAGCGAAATATCAAATTGGGAGAAAGAGAAGCTAATATTTATAAAATGTGCGATAGAAACATCTTTGCGGTATCTGGAAGAACGAAATCGATTTAAAATAAGGACGTGGAATGAACAAATCGATGACATAACAAAAAAAATTGGGTTCGGTTCTTCTTCCGCATCCGTTGTCTCAACGGTTGCCGGGTTACTGAAATTTAACGGATTTGATATCGATACGAAAAAATCAAAAAACATAATTTACAAATTATCAAGCATAGCCCATTATTTTGCCCAGAATAGGGTGGGCTCCGCATTTGATATCGCCGCTTCAACATATGGCGGCATTATTGTTTACAAAAGATTTGACCCCAAATGGCTGACTAACGAATTGAAACGAAGGACGCTGAAAGAAATAGTTAATCGGAAATGGAAAGGATTTTATATTGAGAAATTGAAAATACCCGATAATTTTATTTTATTAATAGGATGGACAGGCAAGAGCGCCCATACGCCGTCTATGATAAAACGTATGAAAAAATTTAAAAAAACTAACCCCGAAGAATATGAAAAAGTGTATAAAAAAATATCAAATCTCGTTCATTCATTAATAATGGCATGGAAAAATGAAAACCGTGGAGAAATTCTGAAGATGTTAAGACGGAACGAAGATTATATAAGAGATTTGGGAGAGAAAAGCAATATTGATATTGAAACGGCGGAACTGAAAAAAATGTCGGAACTTGCAAATAAATGCGGAGCATCTGGAAAGTTATCCGGAGCCGGCGGCGGTGATTGCGGCATAGCGGTCTGTTTTGACAAAAAAGTTGCGGAGAAGGTAAAATATCTGTGGAAGAAAAATGGATTACATATCGTTAATGCGGATATCGACGGCGACGGGGTTCGAAATGAGAATTCTTTTTAATTCTTTTAATGCTTTAATTTATTAATATGTCGATTTCAAAAAGAAAATCAGACCACATCAAAATCTGTTTAGAAAAAAAAGTTGAGACGAACAAAACGGGTTTCGATAACATAAATTTTAGGGATATTGACCTTGTACATCGGGCATTGCCGGAGGTAAACCTGAAAGATATCGACACGGGCTGCATCTTTCTTGGAAAAAAATTAAATGCGCCAATAATTATTTCTGCAATGACTGGCGGGACCGATGAAGCAGAGAAAATAAACAAGAACATAGCGGAAGCCGCGCAGTCATTTGGCATAGCAATGGGTGTTGGTTCGCAAAGAGCCGCGATAGAGAATCCGGATTTAGAAAAAACGTATAAGGTCAGGAACGTTGCTCCAGACATATTTCTTGTTGCAAATTTGGGTATCATCCAGTTCAACGAAGGATACTCAATAAATGAGGCGAAAAAAGCAATAGAAATGATAGACGCGGACGCGCTGGCGCTGCATTTGAACCCATTACAGGAGGTTTGCCAGCCAGAAGGCGATACGAACTGGGGAAATTGTCTGAAAAAGATAAAAGAACTTTGCACGAAATTGGATAAGCCGATTATAGTAAAAGAAACCGGCGCGGGAATTAGCAGAGAAGTCGCCGTTGAACTAAAAAATACTGGAATTTCGGCGTTAGATATTTCTGGTTCTGGCGGAACTTCATGGTCTTTGGTAGAAAATTACAGAAACGATAACGGTATGGAAACGTTTAATAACTGGGGGATTCCGACGGCGGTTAGCTTGATTGAAGTGGTAAACTCGGTAAAAATACCCGTAATAGCATCTGGCGGTATAAGAAATGGGATAGACATTGCCAAGGCATTGTGTTTGGGGGCTGAGATAGTTGGAATGGCACTGCCGTTTTTAAAACCGGCTACAAAGAGCGGTAAAGAAGTGAAAAAACTTTTGAAAAAATTAACGATAGAATTAAAGACAACCATGTTTCTCGTCGGAGCCAAAAATATCGATGAATTAAGAAAAAAACCGGTTGTTATAACGGGGAAAACAAAGGAGTGGTTAGAATCGCGCGGTGTGGACATCAAAAAGTTTTCGGCGAGAAAATAATTATCTATTCATAATTCTTGTAATATATCCAGCAATTTTATTTCTAACTCTCTTGCCATCGCTTGCATAGATATCATCTAAAATTTTTTTATTTGATTCGAAGTCTTTCTTAAATTTGTCTTTATTCTCTTTTACAAGCTTTTCTGCGATCTTTTTTATGTCTTTTGTTTTTACTCTTCCCGTACCGATACACCTTTTAAATTTTAAAATAATCTAAATTTTATGAGTTCGAATGCGCATATCACAAAATCAATAATGGGTTATTTTGCATTTGATGATAACAAGAAATTATTATTCTATAAACTTTTTAAACCATCGCCATCCATAATAGCAGAAAAACTGAACAAAGAAATAGATGATGATTTCATAGCAAATCTAAGCGGGTATGACACAAAAGAAGATGATTTTGCAAAAAAGATTATGAGGAAAAAGATTCGAGAATTTTCAAAATCATTTGGCTTCGTCGATAGTGACAAAGCATTAAATAAAATCATATCAGAAGTCGGTTTTTTGCTGAGCATGAAAAAGATAAAGACGGCAATAACAAAAGATAAGGTTGTTATACAAGCATCTAACACATTGGAAAAGTTAAATAAGATTCGGCACATACTTTTAGAGCATTTCAAGGAATGGTATAAGTTACATTACCCAGAACTAAAAGTCGGTAATAAAGATTTTGTAGAGCTCGTTGCCAAATATGGAAAGAGAGAAAACTTCCCTGGTTTCATTCAGAGCCGTGGCATAGAATTCGGAAAAAAAGACGAAGAAATTGTCAAGAGTCTTGCAAACACATTAAAAGAATTCTCGGTGTTGAAGAGTAGCATCGAAAATTATATAAAAGAGACGATGTCGGATATCGCTCCAAATTTTTCTTACCTCATCGATCCGTTGATATCTGCAAAACTTCTGTCATTGGCCGGCTCCGTTGAAAAACTGGCAAAGATGCCGTCGTCCGCCATTCAACTGCTTGGAAGTGAAAGGGCGCTGTTCAGACATTTAAGAAACAGGAAGATGAAAGCACCCAAATTTGGAGTATTATACGAGTGCGAATATGTAAAGAACGCACCGCAAAATAAAAGGGGTAAAATAGCAAGAATTATCGCGTCAAAATTATCCGTTGCCGCAAAAATTGATTTTTATTCCAAGAGGGACGAAAGAAAGAAACTGAAAGAAGAGATGGAAAACGAGATAAAAAATGTTTTGAAGTGAATTTATATGGAAATAAAATGCCATAAGTTTAAAGGAATATACCAGACGGGAAATAATATCGCCACAATAAATTTGGTTCCTGGAATCGTCGTCTATGGCGAAAAAATAATAAAAAAAGGTGAAAAAGAATATAGAATCTGGGACCCGACAAGGTCCAAGGCGTGTGCGGCAATCTTAAAAGGGATAAAAAAATTTCCGGTAAAACAGGGCTCAAAAATATTATATCTCGGGGCTTCTACCGGAACCACGTGCTCTCATCTGTCAGATATTATCTGCCATAACGGTATTATATATGCGGTTGAATTTGCCGAGAGGGTTTTCAGAGAATTGATGCGTCTTTCCGAAAAAAGGAAAAACATAGTTCCGATTTTTGCCGATGCTCACAGAGCGAATGAATATTACTGGGTTGAGGAGGTTGACGTCGTTTATTGTGACTTGGCACAGCCGGATGAAATAGAAATAGCGATAAAAAATGCGAAAGAATTTCTAAAAAGAAATGGTTATCTGATGATCGCCATTAAGTCGCAGAGCATAGATGTTACAAAAAAGCCGAGAGAAGTATATAGAATTGAGGTCGCCAAACTGAAGAAAAACGGGTTTAAAATCATCGACAAGAAAGAGCTTGAGCCGTTTGAAAAAGATCATTGTTTTGTTCTTGCGCAACTCATATGACTATATGATGCCATCATTTATTTACTTCTCGCTCCAACCTCTCCTTAACCACTCCCCAGTCGCCTTTTCTAATGTCCAGACCAGCGGCGGTGGCGTGACCGCCGGCTGATGCATGTTTTATACCTTTTATGGCATTTCTAAGCACTTTGCCGACGTCTATATTCTTATTTTGATTTCTTGCGCTGAGCTTTACTCTGTTTTTAATTTTGCTCCATATAATAATCAATTTTTTTTGATACTCTTTGCTTAATCTCGTTGCGAGGGGTGACCTCAGATTGTACGGTGATTTTATCTCATAGAATATAATATTTTTATTTGTATCGATATTACTTTTTGCATCTATCATTAGTCTTTCCATTTCTTTCTGTATTTTTCTGTAAGATTCTGTGAGCGTTTGGTTTGTCCATACATCATCCGGAAATTTTATATTACTTATAATCTTCACGATCTCTTCACAGGAGATTCTGCATGCTTTTGCGGCAGATATCATATCTGCAATCTGGCCAAATAACGAATTATGTACGGTTTCTTGGTCGCATTTTTTTATTAGTCTGGGATATTTTTTCTTTGCCTCGTTTATCAGGTCCATTGAATCCGCTATGTTATAATCGCCTACTATCCCAACCAACGATACCCATAAATATTTTTCCATATTGCAAATCTCTGAGCAGATTTTATATGTCAGGTAAGATGCTGACTGGTATACGGAATTTTTAAACAAAGGGTTATAATGAACTGTTTTTTTCGAATTTAAGTTGTTTGAAATTTGGTGATGGTCGATTACAAGTATTTCACAATCCGTTTCAATCTTTTTTATCAATGATTTGTTCTGGTCAATAGCCAGATCAAGAAATATAACTTTTGTTGGCAGAGAAAGCCTAATTTTTTGTAACAAGTTTTTGTCCGGCGGCATCGGCTGGCTTATTAAAAAATCGGCCTCTCTACCTATTTTTTGCTTTAAAAATTTGTTCATAAGAACACATGAACAGATGCCATCGGCGTCATTATGAAAAATAGTTATAATAACATCTTTCGGTTTTATTTTGTTCAGAAATGAAATAACCTTTTTTGTCATTTAAAAGCCTCATGCATCGTTGATTTTATTTAATAAATCAATTTTTTATAGCTTCATATTTCATAAATATGCAAAAATGTTTGCTCGAAATTCTCGTTGCGCACTCAATCGCCGCTCACTTCGGATTTTTTGCTCTACATATTCAATCATTCAGAACCCATAAAAATAATCTGAGCGTTCTCTTTTTTCGGTCTGACTATGCTGTCAACCATGGTATCCAGATTGTCTGCATAAAACAAAATCAATGCCTCTATTGTTTTTGGCGGATTCGGTCCGTTTGGCCCAAAATGAGATGCAATTATATCGATAACGTCTTCCGGAAAATCTCTCAGATATAACTCACAACATGCCCATATTCCGTGGTCAAGTTTGTTTACAGAAACAACCAGACCCTTTGTTTTTTTGAAGCAAAACACCTTCATTATATCATGCAAAACTGCTGCCGATATAAGAGTGTCTTTATTGATATTGATTTTATAGTTTTCTTCTATTTTTTTTGCCATCTCTATACACAGCGATGCAACGCTGACGGTGTGATCCACGAGCCCGCCTTCATAAGCGTGATGAAAGTTGCTTGGAGCGGCGAACGCCTTGCCTATATCGATTTTTTTGTATTTTTTGAAGTGCTTGTTTGAAATTTTAATATTCTTGAGCAGGATTATTGTCTTGTCTCTCAATTCTTTGTCCTTAATCAATTCTGCAATTTTCATGAGTTTTTTTACAGAGGAGTTATTCATATCTCAACACCAAACCCATATTCTTTTTTTTCGAACACAAAACTGGATTTTCTTCCCCTTAATTTTCCGAAAATTATTTTGCTTCCGGTATCCCTCTCTATTATATTCTCAAATTTTTTAAAGTCGGTTGGCAGATATAATCTTATTTTATCTTCAATTCTCAATTTAAGGTTTTTTCTTTTTTCCTGAACGGCCCTGATCAATTCCCTGACCAGCCATTCATTTTTTAGTTTTTCCGTAACTTTAAAATCCAGATTAATTACGCCGCCGTCAAATTCCTTACCATCAACGCTTTTTTCGCTGAATATCAGGTCATCTTTTTTCAAAACAAATCCCATTATTTCAGTTTCGCCTTTTTTTTCAATTTCCCGTTTTAGTTTGTTGGCATCCCTTTCCTCCAATTCTTTTACTATTTTTTTAATATCTTTTCCAAATTTCTTACCCAATGTTGCATAATTTGGCTTTACTACATATTTTGGTTCGATTTTACTGATTTTAACTTCTTTAACATTTGCCATTTTTTTAACAATTTCACTTAAATTTTTCACGCTCTCCAAAACATCCTTGTTTCCGGAAACCGTCAATGATAAAAGAGGGTATCTTAATTTTATCTTTTTTTCCTGCCTCAACGCATTGGAGGCTTCTATTATTTTTTTAATTATATCCATCTGCTTTTCGATTTTCCCGTTTATTTTTCCGTGTTTTGGCCATTTTTGCAGATGAATGCTCCCCCCGTCTTCTTTATTAAATTTTCTCCAGAGATATTCAGCAAAAAACGGTGCAAACGGCGCAATAAGCTTTATATAATTCTCAAATATCGTATTTAAAACTGCCGCGATCTTGCCGTTTTCATTTTTTATGCCGTTTCGTATCAAACGTATATAAGTTCTGCTAAGTTCGTTTACACCAAAATCTATCAAATTACGAACAGCCAAATGTATCTCGTATTTTTCCAGATAATTTGTTACATTTAATATTAAGCTGTTTAATTTTGAGAGAATATACTCATCCTCTGGGCCAAGATTCTTCAATTCTCCCTTTTTCTTGCAATATGTATTGTAAAAGTTTAAAGAATTGTCTATTATTATTAAATCGCGTATGCTTTCGGAAAGTATTTTTTTATTGAAGTTAACTCTGTCTCTCACGTCTATTTTAAACATATAAATCCTGTAAGGATCGGCGCCATAGTCTCTTATAATGTCAAACGGGTCAATAACATTTCCAATACTTTTTGACATTTTTTCGCCCTTTTCATCCAACACAAATCTCGCCATCAGAACGGATTTATAAGGAAGTTTATCAAAAACTGCCGTTGACAGTATCATCTGGGAATAGAACCATCCCCTGATTTGGTCTTCATTTTCACTTATGTAATCTGGAATACCAAGAACTTCATACTTTTCCTTTTTTATCGGATAGTGCAACGAAGCCCACGCGGCCGCTCCAGAATCAAACCACACATCCACTACCTTTGAAATATTTTTCATTTTTCCACTGCACTCGCATTTAAATTCAATTTTTCTTATCGTATTGATATGCAAATCGAGTTTTTCTGGCAGTTTTTTTGCCGAGTTTTCTCTCAATTCTTTTATAGAACCTATTATTTTTTCCTTTTTACATTTTTCGCAAATCCAGATAGGAATTGGGATGCCCCAGAACCTGTCTCTTGATAATGCCCAATCTTCTGATTCTTCAACCCAGTTTTTGAACTGAATTTTTGCGGATTCGGGCTTCCAGAAAATTTTTTCTATTTTATCGATCATCTTGTCTTTTATTTTTGTCACCGCAATAAACCACTGTTCGCTTAATCTCGTTATTAACGGCGTCTTGCATCTCCAGCAAACCGCGCATGAGTGTATTATTTTTGAAGCATAGAACAGACTGTTTTTATTTTTCAGATAATCTATTATCATTTCGTTTGCTCGTTTGACATCTATTCCCTCCCATCTGCTTACCTTTTTCGTGTATCTGCACTTGTCATCGATCGGAGAAACCTCTGGCAATCCATAATATTTTCCTATTTTTGCATCAACATCACCGTGTCCCGGAGCGCAATGCACCAAACCAGTTCCCATGTCCATTGTAACCATATGGCTAAAATCAATTCCGTCTGATTCGGTTCCTTTAACATGTTTACCAGATGCCTTTTGCTTTAAAATCGGTATTGACAAGTAGACTTTATGAGCTTTTCTATTTTTCTTTAATTCTTCTTGTTGCTCGCATTCTATTATTGGGCAATATTCTATTTGATCCAGTTCGCTACCTTTGAACTTTTCAAGAATTTTATATTTTTTGATACCGACCTCTTTAACGACATTTTCAAGAAGTTTTTCTGCCAATATTAATTTTTCTCCATTAACTTCAATTTTAACATAATATTCGTCTGGGTGCGCTACGATTGCAACATTTGCCGCAAGTGTCCACGGAGTTGTTGTCCACACCAAAAGGTATTCATTTTTATCCTTTATTTTGAATTTTACATATATAGAAGGGTCTGTCAAATCTTTATAACTGTCGGTAACTTCGTAACCGGCCAAAGCGGTCCCGCATCTCGGGCACCAAGCAACCGGTCTTGAGCCCTTCACAAGCAGATTATTTTCATATAACTTTTTCAATGTCCACCAGCAACTTTCTATATATTCTGGTTTTTTGGTAATATACGGTTCAACCCATCCTCTGAATGTTCCTATTTTTTTATAAAGTTCTAACCAGATGTGCAGACCAGAATCGGTAAATTTTTGGCATTCCCGAATAAATTTATCGGTGTTTTTTTCAATTTCATGTTTTGATTTTATATTTAATTTTTCTTCCACCTTTACTTCAATCGGAAGACCGTGCGTATCAAATCCCGGCTGGTACCAGACAGAAAAGCCGCACATCTGCTTGAATCTTGATATAACATCTTTGTTTATCGTTGCCCTGACATTGCCCACATGCGGGACATTTGTAAGATATGGCGGTCCATCGAGAACATAAAACTTAGGCTTTTTCTTATCAAATTCCACAACTTTTTGAGGAATCTTTTCTCTCTCCCAAAATTCCAGTATTTCTTTTTCTATTTTTTGCGGCTCGTACATAAAAGAAATTATTTACCACAAAAAGTTTTAAAATAATAAACCACGCGTTTGCATAGCAGCAAATAAAGTATTGTTATTTTACAATTGCTCGTGAACAAATATCCGCTTGTGGTTTACCTTTCTGTTAACTCACCGACTTCTTAATCGCCTTTTTTTCTTCGGTATTGAATTTATAGCAATGCCGCAAATCATGCCGACAACAAAAATTGCAATGTATATGATGTGTTCATTCTCGGTCACATGAGTTATCGGAGAGCGTTTTATAATTATGCTTTCTGAATCGGCATCGAATTTTTTACCTTCAAATGCTTCAAGCAAGTTTTTTGAAACCTTTGCAAAATGTTTTGCATTCGTCATGTACAAAAACGCTGATTCTGGGTCATTATCTTTCAGATTTTCACCATACTCATAATAATTTATTGCCATTATGGGTAATATTCCAACCGTTTGCGCCTCGTTTATATTTCTTATTGCCTTTTCTTCAATTTTTGTAATCTTGTTTTTTATTTCGTTATCGTCTAATCCGCTCATTCCCATTACTGCATCCACGTATGCTCTCGCCGCGATGGCATTAAACAGCGCCGATGGATACGATCCTTCGTTATATCGGTCTCTAGCCAATGCTATCATGTCGTCCGCTTCACTGGCATCTATGCCGAGAATCTTGGCATACGTGATAAAAGACATGGCTTCGGCGATTCTTATCTGTGAAAGGTTTTTTAGTTGGTTAAAACTAAAATTAATTTCTGAACCGCAAAAATCGTTTGTTAATCCAAGCCATTTTAATGATGTGTCCGCCCTCGCATCCGCGTAACTTAAATAATAGATGGAATCAAAATATTTTTCAATGTAATAATTTTTCCACGCATCTTTCATGTTATTTTTTGCATCATTAATCCGATCTTCCGCAATGGTTATCACTTCTATATCGCTTACATTGTCCATCTCGTATTTTTTTAAACTGATTTTATTTTCGATTTCTTTTATTTTATTATCGGTATCGCTCATTTTATCGCTCAAAAACTTTTCTCCGTTTTCTGCCTCAAGAAAATTTATTACATTTTCAACGTAATTCAACTGAACGGAAATCATAAAACAATAGCTTGATGCTGAATAATAGTTTTTATTTTTATATAATTCATTAGCTTCTTTTAATCTATTTTCTTGTTCCAAGATTATTTTGTTGAGATTTTCTTCTTGCCGATATGATATTTTTGACGCCTTTAGCATGGATTTTATATTATTTAATCTCTTTTCTATCTCGCCAAAAAAATCGGTTGACATATCTTTCATTATTTCCTTCATTTTGGTCGTCTCGTTTAATTTGATATGCTTTTCTTCTATTACATATCCGGTCATATACCTTAATACATCGTTTATGTCAGAAACTTCTATCACACTCAAATTCCATTTATCACGAGCATATGTTTTTAGATTTATTTTCTTTGGCTTAGATATGGAAATGCCAAACGGCGTTTCCGTTTCGTTCGTTTGTTGTATATAAATAATAGATTGTCCTTCAGGTATCAGAAACTTCGTTCCGTTATGCTCGGCGACCGCTTGGGCCTTTTCAAGCAATCCGCCCACCGGACCAATAGAACCGTCTATATCTATAGTGCCGGTCATCACGACGCCGTTATCGATTGTTAGATTTAACAAACATGCGGCTATTCCAGCTGCCATTGCCCCGCTTGCAGAAGGACCTCCGACTATCGGAGCGTCTGAACGAACGATAAAAAACAGGTTATATTTATCTAAATCTATGTTAAGAACTTCCTGCACGGCTTCTTTTGCCATTCTCGCCCCGGCCTGGGTATCTATTTCCGTCAACGGCAACGTATCAACAAAAACGTGACCATTACCGTCTTTTACAATAACAGACAAAGTAGCCAATACGCCCCTGTAACCGGTATCGGTCTTTTCAACGGCCGGCACGTACATATTGACCTGCCTTTCAAATCCAGAACACGGACTAACAAAAATTAATAGAAACGCTAAAATAAAGAAAAATTTTTTCATAATGTGTATAACCTTTTTTAATATTTAAAAATTAAATATTTCTCATGAATAAACTGGAGGAAATACAGAATGTTTGCTTAAAAAGAGGGATTATATTTCCAACGGCAGAGATATATCCGACAATATCCGGGTTTTTTGATTATGGCTTTATAGGAACATTATTAAAAAGAAAACTCATTGACTATTGGAGAGAATTTTTTATTAAACCATTGGACATTATAGAGATAGACGGATCTATAATTCTTCCAGAAAGGGTTTTCATGGCGTCCGGACATGTTAAAAATTTTACCGACCCAGTAACGCAATGTAAAAAATGTAAATCAATTTTCAGGGCCGATCATTTAATAGAAGATGGTATAAAAAAATTTGTAGAAGGAAAAACCGCAAAAGAACTCACGGAAATTATCAAAAAAAATAAAATTAGATGCCCCAAATGTAAAGGTGAGTTATCAGATGTTAAGTTGTATAATTTGATGATAAAAACGGAGATATCTCCCATGGGGCGGCAGATCGGCTATTTGAGGCCTGAAACGGCACAGAACATCTTTACCGACTTTCAGAGAATATATAGAACATCGAGAGCAAAACTGCCATTCGGTATAGCAACGGTTGGCCGCTCATTCAGAAATGAGATTTCCCCAAGGCAATTTATAATAAGACTGAGGGAATTCAACCAATGTGAAATAGAAATGTTTTTTGACCCGGAAAATCCGCGCTGTGATATAAAAAAAATAAATGACAAAAGTATTATTTTACTTACAAGAGATGCGCAAAAAAGAAAAGAGGGGGCGAAGAAAATGAAAATAGGTGATTTGTTAAAGAAAGAAACAATCCCCAATCCGTGGTTGGCGTATTTTCTGGTGAAGGAATTTGAGTTTTACAAGTCTCTGGGTATTCCCGAACACGCCTTGAGGTTCAGACATATGCTGCCCGAGGAAACACCTCATTACTCTGCCGGCAATTTTGATTTGGAAATAAAATTTGACTTCGGATGGAAAGAGGTCGTTGGCAACGCATACAGAAGCGACCATGACCTGAAGAATCATATGAAAAACTCTGGATGCGACCTAAGTGTTATGACAGACGGTGGAAAAAAGATAATACCGCATGTCGTTGAACCGTCGTTTGGAATTGAAAGAACGGTTGCCGGAATTTTGTTATATACTTTCAGACGTGGAAAAGAAAGAGGATGGAACTGGTTTAAGTTCCCGGGTAAAATAGCTCCGTATATAGCAGGTATATACCCACTCATCAACAAAGAAAAATTACCGGAAACGGCAAATGAAATTTATAAAACATTAAAAAATGATTTTGATGTTTTTTACGATGACAGGGGCTCTATAGGAAAACGGTATGCGAGAGCGGACGAAATCGGAACATTATTTGGAATAACAATAGATGGTCAGACACTTAAAGATAATACCGTAACTATCAGGAACCGTGATACCACAAAGCAGATAAGGGTTTCGATAAAAGATATTCGAAACGTGTTAAAAAATAATGGCATTTAAATTTTTGGTGATTATTGCTTGCATTTTCTTGATACCGACCCATGATAAGAAATTAAAATTTTTCCGCCGCATGTGCAAAGGCCGCTCAGGGGCATTCTATTATACGTTTTTTTGCATTTTTCACAGATAAAATCTTCCCATCCGCCTAATTTTTTTATATCATTGGACTCGATATTTATATTGTGATTTACTTCCCTCTTTGTTTTATTCATAATGTCTTTTATATTTACTTGATGTCCTCCACCCAATAATTCTGTTTTTGAAATTCCAACGGCTCTCAATATCCTTTCTATTGGCGGCAACAGCTGATTTGAAATATAATAATTTGAATCTATTGCAAGCTTTTTCTCTTTCACGTATTCAACTTCCTCGGCTCTTTTTGAGAGCATCGAATTACCCGCTATTATCACGTAGCCTAATCTGTCGCCAACCTTTGGCGGGTTTTCTGGATGCCTTTTGACGAGTTTTTTGGCAAGTTCGATATGCGGTAATGTTCCTTTATATGATGTTAACGATTTCGTAATACCTTTAACAATCGTCAACTTTTCTAATGGAATTTCATTCTTCTTGATTTTCTCTATTATATCCTTAACGTAATTTGTTGCGCTTTTTACGTCACCTTTTTTAAGTATCAATTCCAAAACCGTATTCATGGTTTCGGTTACCAATTTGCACCAATCTCTTCTGATAGTTTCTATGCCCTTCATTTCAATTTTATCTTTCCATCCGCTGTCAGTCGGTTCAAAACTCCAGCCCGCATATCTTTTCTTTGTTAAAATCAGAAATGTTCTGAATATCTTTTCAAATTCCAACTCAAGATATCCCGGAAGATTATTACTCACATAAGCGGAAATTTCTTCGCCTACTTTTTTTGCCTTGTCGAGATTTGTTATATCAGTTTCCACAAAGGCGCTGTCCGTGTCCGCATAAATCACTTTGTATTGAAATTTTTCTTCTATCATTTTCTTTGTTTTCCGTAGATTTTCTCTTCCAAAACTTGTGATAGAATTTGCTATATCAAGAACGTATAATCTTGCCAAAACAAATCCCGTATAACCATAAAACGAATTTGCCATGGTTTTTAAAGCCAACTGCATCGCATTAAATATTTTTTTCTTTTCACCACTTGATTTTTTCATCATTTTTTTTATTTTTTTTCTCGTCTCAAGCATGTTTCTCAAAACTGACGGTATTACCCCCTCATAAATTTTGGGGTCAACAAATTTTGCTCCGGTCGGAGATGTTATATATTTTATAGATTTTTCTATTTTTTTGTCCAAAATCAGAGAATCCGGCGAAATATTAAATGTTCTTATTATATTTGGATACAATGAAGCAAAATCCAGCACAATTATACATCCTTTGCAGTGCAATCCTTTCACGGGCTCAAGTACAGTTGCGCCCTTTAATTCTTCCTTTTCTCTTTCTTTTATTCTTCTATCGGTCTCATCGTTTGATGGTTTCGAAGGCATCAAAATATTTCTTTTCTTAAATTCATGCATCAACATCGTCTCCACTCGTATAGATTGTCCACCAAAAGTATCTTGCAATAATAATCCTGATAATTTTGCCAATTCGACGAATTTATTTATCAATCCCTTTTCAAGAACTATTCTCAACGCAAGTTCTGCATCTTTTTCGGCATATGAAATGAATTTCTTTATTTTTTCTTCGTCGCCGTTCCAGTATTTATCCATATCCCTGTATTTTATATCTATCTTTCCTTCTCCAAGCAGTTCTTTGGCAACCGTATTAAGGTCGTAATGCATAAATTTTATCCACGGGTCTTTTTTCAATATTTGATACGAATCTACGATTATTCTTCCTGAAATGTTGCATTGATATGAAATGCCAACCTTTCTGCTGAAAACGGGCTTATCGGTACATCTGCCAAATGTTGCAGCTAATTTATTTTGTTTGAATCTTTCTAGTATGTATGGCAAGTCAAAATCTTCAATATTATATCCAGTTATTATATCTGGGTCGAATTCGTCTATAATTTCAGAAAATTTTTTTAACATCTCTTTTTCTTCTGCAAAGCATAGGACATTTTTTCCAGCTTTAATCATTTTTTTACACAGGACCAGCGTCTTTTTATTTTTATATTTTGGTTCAAATGACATTGATATTAAAATTATTTGGTCGCGTTTGGGGTCGGGCGATTTTGTAAAATCTTTTGGTATACACTCGATATCAAAGGATAAGTATTTTAATTGTGAGTTTCTGTCTTTTTCTATTCTTTTAATTTTCTTTATCTTAAATGCGGGGCATTTCACGGTCTTGGTAAATATCTTGTTGCATTCGACGTCAACCCAATCCATGCCGTGTAAGCCGTAGTCTATTAAAAATCTATATTTAAATAATATGTCTGCTTCGTAAATATTCTTAACGAACTTTTTCTTCGATAATAATTCTCTGGTTTTTACAACGTTCTCCGGTTTTTTTGTGATAATTTTTAAAACATTTCTCGGCTCTTTCGTATAACCAATTGCTGGAATCTTTTTCTCCTTCTCGATGCTCACAACCTCTTCCGAATCCTTTAATAATTCTCTTACTTTCTCTTCATCGCCTTCTACATAAAAATATGGTATAAAATCCTCAAAAAAACAGCATATTGGTTCATTTCTTTCTGTTTTGCCGAACAATCTTATTATTGGTTTTTGGTTCTGAATATAATCGGCATCTAGAAGTTGGAAACGCATACTAAAATATTGATTATAATCCTTTAAAATTATTTCTCCTTGAAGAAATATATTTTTAATACTAAAAATTATTTTGTATGTATTTCAACGATGTCCTTGTCTTTTAGAATGTATTTAAGACCAACCCGTTCACCGGGAAATTTTGTAGAGCCCCACACTCGCGCAAACATGAAAAATTTAATCATATCCTCGTGTATATTTCTTGCCAAGTCCATTATTCTCGAACCCTCCGGCAATACAACGGGCTTGTCTTGTTTTTCTTTGTTAATGCTTTTCGTATAAATACGAATTAATTTTAATGATTTCCATATTATGTCTTTTAAATCGTCTATATTCTCTCCGGTTTTTGCAGATATTAAAAACATGTCTTCATGCTTTTCTTTTATCAAATCATTTTTGTTCCCCACCCAAATAATATTTTTAAGCCCCTCTTTTTCAATAATTTTTTTCATTTCTTTTCTTTGCCGATTATATTTATTCATATCTATTAGGCAGATGTTTAAATTTGATGACCGAGTAATGGATAAAAAAGATGGTTTAAAACTGGACGGTATTTCAATCATCTGTATCTGAGCTCCGGAGAGGTTCATCATTCCAATAAACGGTTTCTTGGTGCTATAAGGACATTCTGACGGTATTCCAACACCTGTCAATTTTTTTAGTAGCATGGATTTGCCACTGTTCGGAGGGCCCAAAATACAAACCCGCGCGGCTCCGACCTTTCGTATGTTAAAGGTTTTTCGTGATTTTTTTCTTTGTTTTTCTCTTTCTGTTTTTAATTTCGTCATCCTACCGTGCAATTGAGCCAATAAATTTTCTGTGCCTTTGTGTTTTGGTAGGGTTCTTATCATTTCTTCCAATGCTTTTATTTTTTCATCTACATTTCTTGCTTCAAGATACTTTCTTTGTGCATTGGCATAATCTATCCCTGCATTAACTGGCATAATAATATTCTCATGGAAATTCTTATAAAAGATGAGAAAGAGTATTGAATAATAAATTATCAAACGGCGTATTTCTTTCTTTCTTTAAATTCTTCCCTTTTTCCTTTATTCCAGTTTTGCACGGGCCTGAAATAACCAACAACGCGCGAATATACCTCTGTTCTCGAACCGCATTCCGGACACTTGAAATGCTCACCTGGTATATAACCATGATTTGGACATATGGAAAAGCTTGGGGTTATCGTGAAATACGGCAATCTAAAATTATTGGCAATTTTTCTGACAAGTGCTTTGCATGTTTCTGCCCGAATCCTTTCGCCGATAAATCCGTGGAAGACCGTGCCGCCGGTATAAAGTATTTGCAAATCGTCTTGATGTTTCAGCGCGGTAAATATATCATCCGTATAATTTACGGGTAGGAATGTTGAATTTGTATAATATGGCTCTGCCTTGCCAGCTGTTTTTATTTTTGGATATTTTTTCTTGTCAATTCTGGCAAGTCGCGTTCCACAACCCTCGGCCGGCGTGGCTTCGAGATTGTAGATATTTCCCGTCTCTTCCTGATATTCCTTAATCTTATTGCGCATGAATTTCAATGTCTTAATTGCAAATTCTTTGCCTTCTTTTGTGCCAATATCTTTTCCTAAAAAATTGAGACACGCCTCGTTCATTCCAACGAGCCCTATTGTTGAGAAGTGATGATCCAACTTCTTTAGATACCGCTTTGTAAAGGGTAATAAATTGTTATCGATATTTCGTTGCACGACTTTTCGTTTTATCTCCAACGATTCCTTGGCAAGATACATTAGTCTTTCCAAGGTCTCGAAGAACTCATTTTCATTTTTTGCCGTGTATCCTATCCGCGGCATGTTAATGGTCACGACCCCAACACTGCCCGTTGATTCACCGAAACCAAACAAACCTCCGGTCTTTTTTCTCAATTCTTTTAGGTTTAATTGAAGTCGGCAACACATCGACCTCGTATCGCTCGGTTTTAAATCGGAATTGATAAAATTCTGAAAATATGGTAGACCGAATTTCGCGGTCATTTCAAATAATAGATTCGCGTTTTCACTTTCCCAGTCAAATTCTTTCGTGATGTTGTAAGTCGGTATGGGAAATGTAAATATCCTGCCTTTCCAGTCGCCCTCCGTAAAAACTTCTATTATCGCCCTGTTTATAATATCCATTTCCCTTTTATAATCGCTATATTTTTCATTTATCAACTTTCCCCCCATTATTACATTATCTTCTTTTAAATCATCTGGTACCGTCCAATCCAAAGTTATGTTGGTAAATGGAGAATTTCCCGTTATAAATACCTTACCGTTTCTTCTCGCGACAAATGTCCCGTTTTTTGTTGTGGGACACCATACCTTGCCTTTATATTTAACCCAATCTACGTGGGTTATAGAAGCGAGTGGATTTCTTATTATGTTAATTTGCCATACATTATTGTGACTCCTTAAACTTGTTGTAGAGCCATATCCACATAGGACGCATAACTCTTGTAAACCGTCTCTGACTGCTTTATCTTTTGTAGAAATTCTTATTCTCCCTTTTTTTTCTACATGCCCGTCCCCTTTAACATAAGTATCAATAAACATCTTAATCTGTCTTTTAGATAATTTCTTGATAATATTTGGGATTTTTTTAGAATTAATGAGTTTTCTTATTTTTCTAGAACTATCTTGATTTAATCTGAATCTAATGCAGTAGTGCTTAGAAAACCCGGAAATTTTCTTTGTTTCATCCCATTTCAAGTTTAAATTTTTAAGGATTTTTCTAATCTCATTACATTTTTCTTTGTTTTTTTCTGATTGATAAATCATAATTCTATTTCTCTTACCATCTGAGAAACATCCCTCGGAAACAAGCCAAGCAAATAACTTAACGAGAGCGTCATTAATTTCTTTCTTATTTTCGGATTCGCCGGCCAAAGGAACCAAAAACGGTGTTTTAAGTGCTGATAGTCGTTGCGCCTCTATAAATTCAAATTTTCTGGAATTAAATTTCTTTCTTACAACTTTATGATTTGGAGTAAGCAATTGTTCTTGTATTCTATTCCTTAATTTTATAAGATATCCATCATAATCATATGAAACGATTCTTTCACATTTAAGATATTCTATTTTACCATTATTAATATTGAAGGTGGCAATTTTATCATCATTTTTTATTTCATTATATTTTTTCCAGCCATTTTCTGTTAAAGCTTCCGTATCCTCGCTAACACACTGACCTCCCCACCTTGATGTTGTATTTATGTTGAACATAAACCGCTGAATTTCCTGTTTTACCTGTTTATAATTCAAATTATCTTTTCTGATGAACGGCGCGAGGTAAGTGTCTATGCTCGAAACCGCCTGCGCGCCGGCCCATTCATTTTGCAATGTGCCGAGAAAGTTTGACAGTTGTCCCAAGGCCGTTCCGAAATGCTTTGCCGGCCCGGATTCTATTTTTCCCGGAACTCCGTTAAATCCTTCTAATAATAATTGTCTCAAACTCCATCCGGCGCAATAGCCGACTAAGTTCATTGTAAGGTCGTGTATGTGAAAATCCCCGTCTATATGTGCTTTTGATATTTCTCTTGGATATATGTTATTCAGAACATAATATGATATTACCGTTCCGGCCGTGTGCATAAACAAGCCAGAAAAAGAATAACCCATGTTCGCATTTTCATTGACGCGCCAGTCAATTTCCTTTATATACTCATTAACTATTTTATCGGTGTCCAAAAACATTTTCTTTATATCTCTCATTTTCTTGTGTTGCTCCCTATAAAGAATATACGCCTTGGCCGTTTTATAATGGCCGTTTTCAACGAGAATCTTTTCAACGGCGTCCTGAATATCTTCAACTGTTAAAAGCGTTTTAGTTTTTTGTTTTTCTTCGAGAAGCTTGGTGACACTCTCTGAAAGATATTTTGCCTTCTCCTTATCTTTTCCGCCGACTGCCTGGGCCGCTTTCCAAATCGCAGTTGTAATTCTTTCTTGATCAAACGGAACGATTCTCCCATCGCGCTTTCTGATTTTTGTTATCATTAATGACACCGTGCAAAATAATAAGAAATATTACTATTATTTATGCGGCAAAACTTAATATACGTTTCTATGATTTATGAAATATGTTTTTAAAATGTTATCATAATTTATATTTTATATTATTTATTTTAGAACGTCAATACTCGATTCGTAAACGGTGGTATGACGCCGCCTTGCTATGGATTGATGGCGGTCTGTCATCGGTTAGCATAGCAAATGGTTTTTCTAATCACACCATGACCGTGGACCGAGCTCCCCTGATTCGGTGCCTGTCAAGTGGATACGCGGAATCCTTTACTTTAAGGTGCGTATATTCATTTTTAATAATTCTTATATCAATTAATAAAATTATGCGTTGTTTTATCGGAGTGGATGTCGAAGAAAAACTAAAGGAAAAGATAGTAAAAATACAGAAAAATATAACGAGAGCTGGAATAAAACTCGTTGAAAGAGAGAACTTACATTTTACTCTCAAATTTCTCGGAGAAATTGATGATGAAAAAATTGAGCAAGTAAAGAAAAAATTAAGTGAAGTGAGTTTCAAGGCGTTTAAAATTTTTATCAAGGGGGTGGGAGTATTTCCAAACATAAATTATATAAGAATAATATGGATTGGCTGCGATTCTTTAGAGATGAATAAACTCTCGGAAACAGTAGATGAAAAATTGGCTGGAATTGGATTTAAAAGAAATGAAAAATATCAAAACCATGTTACAATAGCGAGAGTTAGGATAAAACCACCCGAAAAACTAATCAAAAAAATTCAGGAATTAAAGGATATCGAAATCGGTGAAATGGTTGTTGATAAGATAAAACTTAAGGCAAGTAAATTAACGCCAAGCGGGCCGATATATTCTGATTTGAAGATTTTTGAATTAGACTAGGCATTCCCGTTTTTATGTCGCATGCCGATAATCTTTTTAATGTTTTTCAATTATTAATATTGTTATGAACAACAAAGAAGAATTGAAAAATCTGGAAAGCGAAATAGAAAAAACGCAAGTAATAATCCTTGCCGGAGGAAAGGCAAAGCGCATGGGCATACTGGACACGCCAAAAGCAATGCTGAGTCTTGCGGGAAAACCCCTAATAGACTATTGCATAGATAACTGTAGGGGATGCGGGTTCAACGACTTTATTTTATTGCTCGGTTACCAGCATGAAAAGATAGAGGAATATGTTGGCAATGGCTCAAGATACGGAGTAAGCATAAAATATTCTATTGAGCCGGAGAATTTCAATGGAAAAGGGAAAGCCCTGAAATATGCATTGCAAAAAAATATTATAGATAAATCAAAAAGGATTTTGATACATTTTCCCGATGATATTATTCTTGACAAACGTTTACCCATCAAACTTTTACTTCATCATTTATACGGAGTTGAATCGCTGAATACAATAGCAACAAATGTATTCGTTTCCGGAACAGAATATCCATTTGGTGTTGGAAAAATAAACAACAGCGGTATCGTGACGGAGTTTGTAGAAAAACCGTTTATTTCAGAGCTCACTAACACGGGCATTTGTTTGATGGAACCAAGTGTATATCCTATAATAGAAGATTCGATAGATTTAAACACGCCCGAGTCGGTAGAATTCGAAAGAGTTGTTTTACCGAAAATCGCATTAATGAAAAAACTTTATTCCATGATAATCCCTCCAAATACATGGTTTCCAATAAACACGCAAAAGGAATATGAAAAAATGGAAAAGCTTTTAAAAAATAAATGAATGACAAATTTCTTAATCGTATGTCCATTCAAATAATAACGATATGTTCTTTAGCAGGAATTTCAGTATTTTGATTTTTGGCAGTTTCCATATTATAGTAGATATTTTATCATAATTGAAATTGTCAATATTTTCTATATCTTTACCGAACATCTCAAAAAAAATGTCCACCTGTTTATTAGTCATTTTTCTGTAATATTTTCTTATCAATAATTGTAAACCTATCTCTTTACCTATTTCCCTCTTCCATAATCTTTCGTATTTACTTAAAAATTTTTCATCAAATCTGTTTTTTTCAAATGCCTCGGACAGTACATAAGAAGCCGTATTTGAACATATCAATGAATAAATTATTCCGCCCCCGGTTATTGGTTTGACCTGTCCGCATGCATCACCGACAAGCAAACATCGGTTGGAAAACGATTTTGTGCAACCAACCGGTATTGGTGAATAAATGAGGTCGATGGGTTTGAAACCGATTTTTTTCTGAAAAAAGATAGATGAATCGGTATTCTTTGTTATCATCCCGTATTCGTTATTTTTCGGTATGCACCATGCAAAGAAATGAGAAGAAAAATATTTGTTAAGATAAATTGTTATATCTTGCTCGTTATTTTTCCTTGTTTGATAAATCAATCCGTTAAAAATTCTTGGCGATTTAAAAGATAAATGGCGCCTCACAACAGAACTTGCGCCGTCGGTACCCACCAACACCTTTCCCGCGTATTTTCGATTTCCATGTACCAGCACATAATTTTGCGTTATTTCAACTTTCTTGCATTGTTCATAAATAATTTTTGCGCCGACTTCTCTTGCCCTATTTCTTAACCACATGCCAAATTTTTTCCTTTGTAAAACATAGGCAAATGGTTTTTTTGATTTTAAATAAAAAATACGGTTCGATGGAGAAACGAACTTCATTTTCTTTATTTTTTGTTTTATTAATTCTTTTTTTATTTTTAAGAATTTATTTATGTTCGTTGAAACGATGCCGGAATCTTTCTTTATTTTTTTATTTTTTTCTAATAACAGAACTTTTAAACCTTTTTTAGTTAATAAATAACCAAGGTAACTGCCGGCGACACCGGCACCGATAATTATTACATCAAATTTTTTCATAATGTTGTTGATTGTTTTTTAAAATTTTAAAATAATTCAAATCTGGTGGATTTTATGGATAATTACAAGTTGTTGATGTCAATACCAATTTCAATATTATTATTTTCTTTGGTTATCATTTCAAACAACTATTTGACGATCGGGTCATTAATGGAGCGCGATGTCGAGCTGACCGGAGGATTAAGTATTACTATTACAACAAACGAAAATATAGATATAAATCGGATTCAAAAGGAATTTCCAGATGCTTATGTTAGATTGGCAACCGGCTATGGCGGTGGTAACAGTTTAATAATACAAACCAAAGAAATGGATGAAAAAAATATTTTGCAGAAACTTGAGGGTTTAATTGAATTTGACGAAAAAAATGTTGAAATAGGCAAAACAGAACCAGTTATCGGAGCAATATTCTGGAAGCAGGCGCAGATTGCAATAATTTTAGCGTTTTTATTCATGGCCATTGTTATTTTCGTTTTATTCCACTCTCCGGTTCCATGCTCTGCGGTAATTTTCGCGGCGGCCTCTGATATTATATCTACTATTGCAATAATGAGCCTTTTTGGCATGAAATTATCATTACCCGTATTTGCGGCATTGCTAATGCTGATCGGTTATTCGATAGACACGGATATTTTACTGACCAGTCGCTTGCTAAAAAGAGTTGGAGAATTAAAAGAAAAAATTATTTCCGCTTTCAAAACCGGTATAACCATGAGCATAACATCCATGGCAGCATTAATATCCATATATTTATTTTCTGAAGGGACTATATTGCAACAAATTAGTATCGTTCTGATAATCGGTTTGTCAATAGATGTTATAAATACGTGGATAATGAATGCGGGCATTTTGAGGTTGTGGCTGGAAAGAAAACAAAGAATCAGGTAATGCGTATGTCGATATTAAAATATTGGAAAATAATTTTATTGTTATTATTTTTGCTCGGATCAATAGTTGCAATATCGCCGTGGGAAAAACCCGGTGTTATTGTCAAAAATGTGGGCAAGAATTCTGATTTTTATAAAATATTGGAGCCGAATGACATAATCTTTGAAATAAATGGAGAACCCGCAACAGTTGAAAGAATTAATAACATGACCGGTATGACATTTTTAAAAACAAGTAAAAATGATATCAACATTTTTGTGAATAATTCTAATATAACAGTTGGAAAGAGACCGTTTTCAAATCTCCGTTTTGGACTAGATTTGGAGGGGGGTATATTGGCGGTAGTTGAACCTGTAAGTAATGTGAGCGACCAGACTTTATATGATGTAAAATCAATTCTCGAGCAGAGAATGTCCAGTTTGCGAGAATCGAGCTTTCAGATCGTGAAGTATGAAGATAAAAAATTTATACAGATACAGATAGCCGGCGGGACAGAAAATGATATAGATAATTTGATTAACACCACTGGCGTATTTGAAGGGAAAATACCGATGCCAGTCAAATTTGTGAACGGATCCGGAAAACTAAAGTTTGGTGATGAAAATGAATGGATTGATGTAAAATATCACAACAAATCGATAATAATAAATAATCGGTCCTTTTCTATAAATGAAAGTTTTTCGTTGCGAGACACCAACTTTACGGTATGGAATATTACAAAAAATGATGCCGTTATAGCGGCAACCGTTTATATCAACGATGGCATAAGAAAGGATATAGTCAAAGTTCATACAGACCCGCAACATTCTTATATCCGGCCTGGAGAGAATTGGTATAAATGGAGTTTTGATGTCGAGGTATCTCCAGAATCTGCCAGAAGATTTTATAATGTCGTAAAAAATCTTAAAAGACAGTACTCTGACCGTGGATCGTACTTGGAATCTAAAATATATTTATTCTTGGATGGAAAAGAAGTCAGCAACCTGTCCATAGGGTCAACGCTACAAAATAAACCGACGACGATTGCCACTGTTTCGGGTTCCGCCGAAACAAAAGAAGATGCAATCGAAGAGAAGAGATGGTTGCAATTGATTTTGCGTAGCGGGGCATTGCCAACAAATCTACACATAGTTTCGATAAAAAAGATATCGCCAAAACTGGGCCAGAATTTCTTTAAAGATGTTGGCATGGCAATGATCATCGCCGTACTCGTTGTGAGTTTTGTTGTGTTTTTGAGATATAGAAACTTAAAACTATCTTTACCGATCATACTTACATGCTTAAGCGAAGTAATAATAATACTAGGCTCTTCCGTTGTTATCGGATGGACACTTGACCTTGCGGCTATTGCGGGTATAATTGCCGCTATTGGAACGGGAGTTGACCAGCAAATAATAATTGTGGATGAAATCTTGTCCGGAGAGCGCACATGGTCATTGAAATCAAAAATAAAGAGAGCGTTCTTTATGATATTCGGTGCCGCGGGAACAACGCTTGGAGCCATGCTACCGCTGATGACATTGGGATTCGGGCTGTTGCGCGGCTTTGCTATAACAACTTCTTTGGGCATTTTGATAGGAATTTTTATAACTAGACCCGCATTTGCCGATATCGTTGAAAGATTGATGAAATAGTTTTTAAAATTTAAATCAAAAAAATATTATGCTCAAAGAAAAGTGCGGTGTATTCGGGATTTACTCTAATTCTGATGATGTATCTTATACAATTCGGGATGGTTTATTTTCGCTTCAACATAGAGGTCAGGAATCTGCTGGAATATCGGTATTGAGAGATGGAAAAATTTACTCTCAAAAATGTCCCGGTGAAGTTGTTGGGCTCACGGACGAATTATTAAGTAAATTGTCGGGGACGATGGGAATCGGTCATGTAAGATATTCGACCGCTGGAGAAAAAAGTCTTAAAAATGCTCAACCAATGGATAGATCGACATCTAAATTTAATATTTCACTAGCATTTAATGGGAATGTTCCAGATCATGAAAAATTGAAAGAAGAACTTTTAAGGCATGGTTACATATTTCAAACAGATAGCGACACGGAAGTTATATTGACATTATATCTTAGGGAGAGGGCTGAGAATGATGTGTGGGATGCATGCAAAAATTTAATGGAAGATTTGCCCGGCTCTTATTCTACATTAATAATGAGTGATTATGAAAAATTGCATTTATTGGCATACAGGGACCCGTTCGGGGTCAAGCCATTGTGCGTTGGAAAAAGGGGTGATGATTATTTAATATCCTCTGAAACCATTGCATTGGAACAAACCGATGCCGAATTTGTAAAAGAAGTTGAGCCCGGTGAGGCTGTTTTAATAAGCGAAGATGGTCTTGAATCTAAAAAATTGGTAAAATCAAATCGGCATGCTCATTGTGCATTTGAATTTGACTACTTCAGTCATCCCGGCTCAGAATGGGAGGGAAGACAAATTTATTCTGTTAGGAAAAGACTTGGCGAATTGTTATATGAGCTGTACCCAATTGATGCAGATGTGGTTATACCTGTCCCAGATTCTGGAAGGTCGGGTGCCATCGGATATTCCAGAAGGTCGGGAATACCATATGAGGATGGTTTGATTAAAAATAAATTTGTTGGCAGAACATTTATAATGCCACATCAAAAAAAGAGAGAAAACGCGGTCAAACATAAACTAATCCCGGTAAAATCGGTTATTAAAGATAAGGATGTCGTTGTGGTTGATGACAGCATCGTGAGAGGAACAACATCAAAAAGGGTAACGAATATTTTAAAAAGATGGACAAAAAAAGTTCATTTACTTTCGACATTTCCGAAAGTAACGGAGCCGTGTTATTTGGGAATAGATTTTCCCACGAAAAGAGAGTTGATCGCTTCCAATAAAGATATCGATGAAATTACCAAAGAGATCGGTGCCGATACGGTTGGCTACATGACAATAGAAGGCTTGATCGATGGAATAGGATTGCCAGAAAATGATTTGTGTTTAGCGTGTTTAAATAAAAATTGCCCCATTCGATTGTCTTAACAGAATTTAACAAACTTAAATATTTAATCACTTTATAAGAGAATATGAAAAAACGAGACGACAATAACCTTCCATCAGAAACAGAACTCATGAAAAACGAACTCGAAAAACGGATTGCTGGTGAAATCGTATTATCAGAAAATCCAGGAAACGTAATAAAAAAATGGCGCAATCTATTCAAAATTTCACAAAAAGAATTATCGAAAAACGCAAATATTACACCGTCTGTCATATCGGATTATGAAAGTTGCAGGAGAAAATCTCCGGGTATAGGTATCATAAAAAAGATTATTAATTCATTAATCGGTATCGAGTTTAGTCGCGGCGGAAATATAATAAAAGAATTTTCTCCTTATTCGGGAAGCCTTATAAATGCTATTTTGGACATCAAAGAATTTACGGAACCCGTTTCAATTAAAAGATTTTGCAATGTTGCAAAATGTAGTTTTGTAAATAAATGCAATATAAATAATAAAATTTTCGGTTATACGGTCATTGACTCATTGACGGCGATTATAAATTTTCCGCCATCCGAGCTTGTAAAAATATACGGCTCGACAACGGAAAGAGCGCTGATATTTACAAAGGTGTCGACTGGCCGAAGCCCCATGGTTGCAATAAGGGTTACCGAATTAAAGCCTCGCTTAGTTGTTTTGCATGGTATAAGAGATGTTGATGATATCGCATTGCAAATAGCCAAGGTTGAAAACATACCATTAGCCATTTCTGAAAAAAGAGACATAAAAGATATAATCAAAGATTTGAGAAAAAACTTTACATAGTTTCGCATCCGCTCGCAACTTCACGTGTCACCAGAACGTTGCCAGAAATTTTTTCAGACACAGCTTCAAAAATTTTATAAAATAAAGCGAGTGTGAATGTTTATCTCGTTGGACCCATAAAATTTAAAAATAAATTAAAAATTATATACAACCTGGGTATCTAAATTAGATGTCTGGTGAATCGAGATGAATAAAGAGATTGAAGAATTAAACAAGAAAGCCGAAAAATATTCAGAAAAAATAAAGATGGTTCAGTCCGAGATTAGCAAAATTATCGTAGGCCAAGAAGATATTATTGAAAAATTGTTAATGGCTTTGATTTCTAACGGACACGTCCTGATAGAGGGCGTACCGGGCTTAGCAAAAACTCTAATAATTAAAACATTGTCAGAATGTTTGGATTGCGATTTTGTAAGATTGCAGTTTACACCGGATTTATTGCCCGCCGATATCATTGGAACGAAGATTTACGACCATAAAAATATGTCATTTAAAACGGTAAAAGGTCCAATCTTTACGAATTTCATTTTAGCCGACGAGATTAACAGGGCGCCCCCAAAGGTTCAGTCGGCGCTTCTTGAGGCGATGCAGGAAAAACAGGTTAGCATTCAGGGAGATACTTTAAAATTAAATAAACCATTCATGGTTTTGGCAACACAAAATCCAATTGAAAGTGAAGGAACATACAAACTTCCCGAGGCTCAGATAGATAGGTTCATGTTTAAAATTCTAATTGATTATCCCACAAAAGACGATGAAATTGAGATCATTGAAAGATTTACCGAAGGGAAAAAACATCCGGTCTCAAAATTACTTTCTTCAAAACAGGTTTTAGAGGTGCAGAAATTCAATCAAAAAATTTATGCCGATAAAAAGGTAAAGGAGTATGTTGCGGAAATTATTGACGCCACAAGACATCCAAAAGAATACGGCCTTGACATCGACGAATATATCGAATATGGTGCATCACCAAGAGCGTCGTTGTGGATGATTTTGGCTTCCAAAGCCCACGCAATGATGAATGGCAGGGGATATGTAAAACCAGAAGATATCAAAGCCGTTGCCCATGATGTTTTAAGACATAGAATTTTATTAACGTACGAGGCAGAAGCGGAGCAAAAAACGAGTGACGAAATGATAACAAAGATATTAGAAAAAATTAAGGTTCCTTAGAAGGGTGTTGAAATGCGGGAAACAAAAGAAATACTCAGACGGGTTAAGAGAATAGAGATAATAACAAAACATTTGGTTGATGGTTTAATTGCTGGAAATTATCATTCAATTTTTAAGGGCCGGGGAATCGAATTTTCGGAGATAAGGGATTACAGGCCGGGTGATGATATAAGGGCCATTGACTGGAAAGTGACTGCAAGATTTGATCATCCTTTTATTAAAGAATTTGTTGAGGAAAGGGACCTGAATGTTTATTTTGCTTTTGATTATTCTGCTTCAAACTATTTTGGAAATCTTATTGAGAAGAGGAGAAAAGCCATCGAACTCGCAGCCACTTTGATGTTTTCAGCCGCGAGAAACAATGATAATGTTGGCTTGTTTATATTTACTGAAGATATTGAAAGGTTTATTCTCGCGAGAAAGGGGAGAAGACACGTCCTTAAATTGATTAGCTTATTGGTTTCTCACAAACCACAAAGCAAAAAAACAAATATGGAGAGGTCACTTCTTCATATATCTAATATAATAAAGAAGCGGAGCATTATTTTTATTCTATCTGATTTTTATAATCAGGATTTTGAAAAACCTTTAAAGACTCTAAAAAGAAGGCATGACGTAATTGCCATAAAAATTAACGATGCCCGCGAAGCAGAAATCCCTGACGTCGGCATGATTCAGTTGGAGGATGAAGAGACCGGAGAGCAATTGCTCGTGGACACATCAGATAAAAGTTTTAGGGATAACTACACAAAACTTGTGAGTAAAGAAGAGATGAGATTGAGAAGTTTATTCAATAAAAACAAGGTTGATGTAATAAATATTAACACGGATATGCCCCATGAGTTTCCACTGAGAAAATTCTTCGAGATGAGACGAACGAGAGGGGTGAGGTAATGACCGGTTTTTCATCGCCCTGGGTTTTGCTTTTCCTAATATTTATTCCAATTCTATACTACTTTTACAAAAAGGTGGTTCAAAAAAAGAAGAAGCATGCAATTAAATTCAGCAATATTGAATTTATCAAATCTGCTCTGGGTGATAAGAAAAAGTCAAGAAGAAATGATCTCTTGTTTTATCTTTCACTTCTCGTTCTGAGTTTTATGATAATTGGTTTTGCAAACCCTCACGTTCCGATAAAGCAAACAAAAGAAGGGGTAAATGTGGTTTTGGTGTTAGATGTTTCCGGGAGTATGCAGGCAACTGATTATAAACCAACGAGACTGGAGGCCGCGAAAAGATCGGCGGAAATTTTGTTAAATTCGTTAAAGGAAAAAGATTGCGCAGGAATTGTAATATTCGAATCCGGGGCGACAACCGCGGCATACCTGAGCCCTTATAAAGATAAGGTAATTGAAAAATTAAGGAACATTCAACCAAAACAGGGAAAAACTGCAATTGGCGATGGACTGGCATTGGGAATCGATATGGCATCCTCCATCCCGAACAAGAAGAGGGTTGTCATTCTCCTTTCAGACGGAGTCAATAACGCTGGCGTGATATCTCCCGAGGAAGCGATCGAATTTGCAAAGGTCAATAAGATACAAGTTTATACCATTGGACTTGGGTCAGAGGAAAAGGTTGTGCTTGGTTATGACTGGTTCGGGAATCCACAATACGCAGAGCTCGATGAAGAAACGTTGAAGACAATAGCAGAAGAAACTGGAGGTAAATATTTCAAATCGGTTGACGATAAGACACTTGACGAAATCTATAAAAACATAAGCCATGATATTAAAAGAGAAAAAGAAGAAACAAACATTAAGGATTGTTTTTTCTTTGCGGCATCAATCACTTTTTTAGTTTATTTATATTTAAGGTATGGCCGGGGGATGATAATACAATGAAGTACATTAATCTCGCTTGGTTATTATTTTTGTCCGGATTATTTTTGTTCGTCCAGATAGTAAATGCTTCACCATTTAGCTCCGGTGATATAACTTTTTCTGTTGATCAAAAAGATTATTACTTTAAGACGGGTGAAGACGCAATAATTCCTTTACATATTGAAAACACCTATGGAAAGCGGATCGATGGAATATTGACTTACTCTTATACCCATAAAATTAATCAAGGAGGGATGTATATATCATCGTCAAATTCTCAATCGATATCCTTCTCTGTTAAGAATGGGGAGAGCGAGCAAAGATTGAATTTCGGAACTTCGGACAGCCCCTCCATATTGGACATCGGCTTGAAATTTAGTTATATAGAAAATGGGTCAAGAGTTGTAAATCTTGACGGTATAAAGATTCATTTTGTTTCAAACGAAAGCCAGAAGCAAAACCGACCGAACAGACAATCAGCATCTTCAGAAAAGTACACTGCCATGGGTTCTCAACAACAAAACCCATTTTCTCAGATGCAAAAACAACTTAACCAGATTATGAATAACTATCGACAGCCCCAAAATCCTCAACGAACACTGCAAAACAGTCAGATTGCTCAGGATAGTTCTGCATTAAAACAACAAATAGAAAAACGTATCAAAGAGTCGGAAGTCATGAAATCGGAGTTTCGGAAAAAACTTGCTCAGAATCGGGAATTCCAAAAAGAGCATCAGAAACTGCTCAATCAAGGATACAATCTAACGGACGCGAATTTTGATGTTATATCCAATGATACGGGAACATTTGAATTAAAATACCGGAATCCGGACGGAGAGTGGGCATCTCTTAGTGGAAAAATGGATAACGGAAAACTTGAGAATTTCATAAAAGACACTCCAGAAACCAGACGGGAATTGCTCAATAAATTACAACAGAACGAGCGGTTCCAGGAATACCAAAAACTGCTGCAAAAACGCGGATATTCTAAGCAAAATACAGAAATATTACAACAACAAAACAAAACTACCGTCAACGTTAATTATGCAAATCAAAATAATGAAACGGCAATAATAACCGCAAAAGTAGTGAATAATACCATTCAAAATGTAGAATTGCAAAAGATGAAAACACAAAAACAAAATTACTGGTGGATTTTAGTATTGTTATTTGCAATGGCATCGGGATATTTTGCATATAAGAAATTAAGTAAAAAAACCGAAACTTCTGAAACCAATATCAAAAAAGTGGAAGAAAAACCATTTGATTATAAATCAGAAAGCATTGAGTTAATCGAAAAGGCAAAAAAACTGTTTGAGCAAAAGAGGTACAAAGATGCCTATGGAATGGTGGGACAGGCGCTAAGGTTATTCTTAAGTTATGAAAATAAATTAAACAAAGAAACAACAAACGATGAAATTATCAGTTTTCTGAGGAGGCATAAAAAAGAATATAAAGAAGCGAAGGAGTGTTTCGATCTATGCTCTTTGGTTGAATTTGCCAAGCACGAAGCCAATGAAAAGGATTTCGATAAGATAATGAGAAAGGCAAAAAAGATTATAAATAGAAAATAAGACAAGACTCTCTCATCTATCGTTCTTCAGATAATTATGTAATTTATATCTTAAATTTTATCATTAATCCGGGGCTATAAAATTTTTTCTTCGGAGTGATTAAAAACCAAAGTCTCGAAAATTCCTCCAATGCTTCATATATTGTCGGTTCGTTGCATCGGCGATCGTTGAGAAATTATTTAATCTTTTTAAACCTTTTCTGGATATTTATTTATCTATGACCGATATCGGAATAGTTGGTTATGGTTGCTATATTCCGAGACTAAGGATTCGTGTCGAAGAGATAGCGAGAATCTGGGGCGCGGATGGTAAAAATATAAAAAATAGTTTGGGCGTTGAAGAGAAGTCCGTCCCCGATATAGACGAAGATACCGTAACAATAGCTGTGGAAGCGTCAAAAAATGCGTTAAGAAGAGCCAAGATAAACCCAAGAAATATAGAAGCCGTTTTCATTGGCTCGGAGTCGCATCCGTATGTAGTTAATCCAAGCGGTACGATTGTGGCAGAAGCCATAGGCGCCTCCAATAATCTGTTTTGCGCCGATCTCGAATTCGCGTGCAAGGCCGGAACCGCTGGCATGCAGATATGCTATGCGATGGTTAAGGCGAACATGATTAAATATGGCCTGGCGATCGGTGCCGATACCGCGCAGGGAAGGCCTGGAGATGCTTTGGAGTATACGGCTGCCGCCGGCGGAGCGGCATTTATTATCGGCAATGATCCGTTAGCCATTATAGAGGATACACTCTCTTTTGCAACAGATACCCCAGACTTTTTCAGGAGAGAGGGGGAGCCCTACCCCAAACACGCCGGCAGGTTTACGGGAGAGCCCGCGTATTTCAGACATGTTGTTACCGCCACGACGAATTTCTTGGAAAAAACCGGTCTCAAACAAGATGATTTTGATTATATTGTTTTTCACATGCCCAACGGAAAATTTCCTTTGAAGGCCGCAAAAAAACTCGGGTTTCCTTCAGAAAAGATAAAGCAAAGTTTAGTAGTAAAAAAAATTGGAAATACATACTCCGGGTCGTCTCTCTTGGGTTTGTCAAATGTTCTGGATGTGGCGAAGCCGAATGAGAGGATATTATTAACCTCTTACGGTTCGGGTGCGGGCTCGGATTGCTTTTCTTTCTTAGTTACAGATGCAATTGAAGAAAGAAGGTGTTCGGCACCCCGGACGAGCGAATATATTGAAAATAAGGAATATGTAGATTATGGCTTATATGTAAAGTTAAAAGGAAAATTAAAGTTGTGAAAATAATTATAAAGATAGAAACAGATGCAGAAAAGTATGTGCCAATTCATAAGTTTTTAAATACGACGCGCGAATAAAACGATCGTATTTATGGCATATAAAAGGATTATTAAGAACCGGTTTAGAGATTAAAAAACCGTTTTCGTTATAAATCCGGGTGTTTGGGAATGAAACATGTTGCAGTTATCGGTGTTGGACAGACAAAATTTGGCGAGCTTTGGGAGCGCTCGCTGCGCAACATTTCATTGGAGGCCGGTATCCACGCTATAGAAGATTCCGGCATAGAGGGCCGCGAAATTCAGGCGCTGTATATTGGGAATATGTCTGGCATGTTCACTGGACAGGAACATTTATCCGCGTTGGCAGCCGATATGTCTGGTTTAAACCCAATACCCACTGTTCGCTGTGAGGTTGCCTGCGCATCCGCGGCGGCCGCATTTCGTCAAGCATATCTCTCTTTATTGTCCGGTCAGTATGATGTTATAATGGCGGCGGGCGCGGAAAAAATGACCGATTTGATGGGTTCCGGTGTTTTGACGACTTTGATGGGCGCGGGTGACCAGGAATGGGAAGGGTCCTTCGGCGTCACTTTTGCCGGTTTATATGCATTGATGGCAAGGCGCCATATGTATGAATACGGCACGACACAAGAGCAGTTGGCATTGGTATCGGTAAATAATCATAAAAACGCTGTAAATAACGAGTATGCCCAGTTTAGGTTTCCAATAAGTGTTGATGATGTTTTAAACTCCCCAATAATAGCTTCTCCACTACACCTTTTAGATTGCTCGCCCATAACAGACGGTGCCGCGGCAGTGATAATGGCGACCGAAGATGCGGTTAAGAAACTTAAAATTGAAAATCCGGTCTGGATTCTAGGTAGCGGGCAGGCATCTGGCCAACTGGCATTACACGACAGGGAATCGTTAACTAAAATCGATTCAACGATAGTGGCGGCGAAGCAAGCATATGAGCAATCTAATCTCAAACCGGATAATATAAACTATGCCGAGGTTCACGATTGCTTTTCGATCAATGAGATTTTGGCAATAGAAGACCTCGGTTTCTGTAAAAAAGGCGAGGGAGGAAAATTTGTTGAAGACAATAAAATTAATACTGAAATTAAAATAAATTCAACAGGCGGTTTAAAGGCAATCGGCCATCCCGTGGGTGCTACCGGCATAAGGCAAATAATTGATATCGTGAGAAATATTCGTAATCGTGGTGGGATCGGACTGGCACAAAATATTGGCGGGTCAGGAGCCACATGCGTAGTTAATATTTTAGGTGATAATTATGCCAAATAAATCATCAATTCCACTGTCCTGGAGATTAAATAAATCGATTTATAGATTGGTTGGAAATAAATGTAAAAGATGCGGAACGTTCTTCTTTCCTTCCCGGGATATTTGTCCAAAATGCAGAAGGAAGGGTGATATAGAAGAGGTTGTTTTTTCCGGAGAGGGAGAGATATATAGTTATACCATGATAAATGTTGCTCCAAAGGGGTTTGAGCAACAAACCCCGTATTTAATCGGTATCATCAAACTCAAAGAAGGTCCTTTGATAACAGGACAGATCGTAAGGCCGAATAATAACATAGAAATAGGTAAAAAAGTATATACCGTGTTCAGAAAATTAACAGAAGATAGTAAGAGCGGTATCATAAAATACGGATTTAAATTTAAAATTAAAGATTGATCTCTATATTTCTGATAAACACATTCCTATATATAAATAGATTTGTTATGTTCTAATCCGTATTTTGGGTTCAACGCCCTTAAACCTACACCACCTTTAGATGATGCGAGCATAATCATTGCTAATCGGTTTAAATCTTTTATTATTGAATTGTGATTTGGAAACAATGTTCTAAAAGCGTCAAGCTCGTGGTTTAGATGCACCGAATCATTGTTAGTATAAAACCCCATCGTTTCCTATGGAACAGTAATTATAGTTGTTTGCCATAGCATTTCATACCTTCTATTCTTATAACAATGTAATAAATTATATATTTATTATTAAGCAATCTCCATAAGAAATAATGGGGTTAGATATAAGATATGATAAAGATATATTGCTAACCTATGTTTCGAGTAGAGAAAATCTTAAATACATTACATGAGAAATATAGGTATATGGAAAAACAGTCTATACTTTATTCTTATAGTTTTGACAAAGAAACGAAGACATCTAAACACAATATTTTTAAAAACTATCTTTCTAGAAAATCTATTTTTAAAAACAAAGAGTTTTTATTAAGCTCTTTTATACCAGATGAAATATTGCATAGAGATAAAGAAATAATGGAAATTTCATCTATTATCGCACCGTCGCTGAGAGGATACAAACCAAATAATATATTTATTTATGGTGGTGTTGGAACAGGTAAAACAATATGTATAAAAAAGGTTTTGGAACAGCTTAATGAAATTTCTTTACAAAACAAAAGTAATATAAAAACAATTTACATAAATTGCAAAATGAAAAGGGTTGCCGACACAGAATACAGATTATTGGCCCAGTTATTAAATGAAGTCGGCGTGTTGGTCCCAGACACTGGGTTACCCACGGATGTCTTATATAAAAAATTTTTCAATGAAATAGATAAGAAAAAACAAATAATTCTTATAGTTCTGGATGAGATAGACGCTTTGATTAGAAAGGTTGGTGATGAATTTTTATATAATTTAATAAGGATTAATTCTGAATTAAATAATACAAAAATCAGTATTATTGGCATTACAAATGATTTGACGTTTACTAATTACCTTGATGCGAGAATCAAGTCGTCGTTGGGCGAAGAGGAGATTATATTTCATCCATACAATGCAACACAATTGAGAGATATTCTAAAACAGCGCGCAAAGGAGGCGTTCAATAAAAATACTATAAAAATAAATATTATTAATAAATGCGCGGCAATTGCCGCGCAGGAACATGGTGACGCAAGAAGGGCTTTGGATCTGTTGAGAGTTGCGGGAGAAATAGCTGAAAGAGAAAATAGTAGTGAAATTTTGGAAAAGCATGTCAACATCGCGGAAGAAAAAATAGAGCTGGACACTATAATAGAAACAATAAGATCGTTGCCCAAGCAATCACAGGCAATTTTATACGCAATAATAAATAATAAATCTGAAAATAAAATATCAACAAAAGAAGTTTTTGCTGAATATAAAAAAATTTGTTTAAAAAATAATTTACGAGTCCTGACTCAACGGCGTGTGAGCGATCTTATTAATGAGTTAGATATATTGGGAATAATTGACACAAAAGTGATATCAAAAGGTAGATATGGAAGAACAAGAGAAATATCTCTTTTAATAACAAATGACATTCTTGATAATGCCAAAAAGATATTGATACCCATTTTTGAGTAACTCTTTTAGTATTAAAAGTATTTCATTTTAAACTTTGATTATGGTAGAAAAAAAAGAAATTATCAAAAAATTCTTTGAAAGGGGATATTTACTGACGCCGGAGTCTGTAGATTTTTTAGTTAAATCAAAAAATTATGAAAACTTATTGAATAAAATAGGATATACAAATAAATTCATACTTTCTATTGAAGATTTCAGTAAGTTTGAGAAATTGGAGAATCGAATAAAAATTATAAAAAATCTGACAAAAAAGCCGGAAGAATTAACTACGGAAACATTTACCAAATTTTATAATTCAAAATTCGAAAAGATGAGAAAGATAATTTTAGAAAGGGTAAAAAAAGAGTTTATATCGATAGATAAAATTGATGATTCGAGACAGAAGGTTTATGTTATCGGAATAGTTAGAGAAATTAAAGAAAATAAAGAAAAAACGATATTAGAAATAGAAGATCCGACAAGATCTATAAATATCGTTTTTGATAATCTAAAAGATAAAATTGAAATAGATGATGTAATAGCGGTGGGGGGTATTGGTTCAAAAAACATGATTTTTGGCAAAGAAATAATATATCCAGATATTCCATTGAGACAGCCGACAAAGGGGTTTGGTGGTAAAATATGTGCAATATCGGATTTGCATCTTGAAGAAGCTCCCATAGAAAAATTAATCGCTTTTTTGAAATGGTTTAATAAATTGGATATAAAATATTTAATTGTTGTTGGTGATATAGGAGATTTGGGGAAATTTAATAAATTAATTAATGAATATATACTTGAAAAGACAATATTTCTAATTCCCGGAGAAAAAGATAAAAAAGAGTATCCATCATTACCGTTCAAAATAAAAAACGATAATATCGTATCTCTAAGTAATCCTTCGATAATAGAGATTAATAATATCAAATTTTTACTTATCCATAAATTTGATATTGAGATGCTCAAAAAAAGATATTTGGGTAAATCAAAATTGATTTTAGAAGACGATTACTTGGTTTTGGAAGACATTCCAGATGTTGTAATTTGCGGTCATACACAAGAACCAAATATTTTTAATTACAAAGCAATAACGATAATTAATTCCGGGTCGTTGCTGACGAATTTCAAACCAACGATTCTAGATCTCGCCACGCGAGAATATGAGCAAATGACTTTTTAGTATTTAAAGATTCACTAAAAAAATATTGACTTATGAACGAATGGCCGGTTACGGATGGTAGATACAAAATAGGGGACAAGAAATCACCGATCGCTATTTGTACCCAAGCATCTGTAGATTTGATAGAAAAAATACCGTTGGATGACGTTGCAATAATAGGAAAGTTGGTGACCGAAAATATAGGTATTGAAAAAATAGTTAAGAACATTATATCAAATCCAAATATCAGGTTTCTCATAATTTGCGGGAAACCATCGAAAGGGCATTTTGTCGACAATGCTTTGTGCTCATTAATTGAGAATGGAGTAGATAAAAACAAAAGAATTATAGGAGCAATGGGAGCAATGCCCGTTGTAAAAAACCTGACCCAAAATGAGATAGAAATATTCAGAAAACAAATAACACCCGTGAATATAAACGGAGAAGAATCTGTTGAAAAAATTATTGACATAATTAAAAAGTATAAAGAAAAAAATCCCGGTCCGTTTAAACAATCCAAAAAAATTGATGAAAAGAAAGTAAGGGAAATTATCGCATTTCATAACGATGATGAATATAAACAGGATAAAAAAGGATTTTTCATAATCAAAATAAATTACGAAAAACAGGAGATTATAGTCGAATATTATAATAATGACAGGGAATTGTTAAGTGTAATAAAAGGAAAAAATGCGGTAGATATTTACTATACGATTTTAAGAGAAAACATGGTTTCTGAAATGACGCACGCGGCATATCTTGGCAAGGAACTTGCCAGAGCAGAGCATGCAATGAAAAATAAATTAGATTATGAGCAGGACAAAGGTTAAGCGCTGGCAAAAAATAATATTGTTTGTAAGAGTAAAACACCCATAAGGTGGGTGCGTCTTACATTATTTAGGTTTGTAAAAATACCAAGGCATGTCGCTATAAATGTCAAGAATATTCCATGAAGACCCGTAAAATAAAATATCAACAAGAAAAGAAATAATACTATAAGTTTGTTGATTAAAACATAATTGACTTTTTCTACGATATTCAAAACTATTTTTGCGGTTTTAAGTGTTATAACAGTTGCTATATTTCCCGCTATCAATGCGGCGAGAATCATGACTAAAAATTCATTGAAACCTATTTCAACAAATTGGTTGACAACTGCCGCCACTCCGCTTCGCGGCTTTCCTATTAACCATAAAGCAAGAAATGAAAACAAAATATTGGTAGTTGTTACGGCACCCATAGAAATCAAAAAACCGGCATCGGATTTTCGTTGACCGATTGACGCCAGAACAGTTGCCTGCGCGACGCCAATGCCGGGAAGCAATCCCGTTATCAGGCCGGCGAGAGAGCCTGCGATAACAGACCTGTTCAATACTATTCTTGATACGTATTTATCCTTAATTTTCTGGTTTGGGACGATACTGTTATTTTTTATAGAAAGAATCAACATGGGAAAACCAAACAATCCGGTTAGAACAGCAAATAAATAAAAGTTTTGATTAATGGGCAATTGGCTCCCCATTATGCCAATTAAACCGGATAATAAAAAACATAATGAGGCAATTAGCCTTTTCTTTTCTGTAAGTATCATATAAATTACGACAGTTGTCAGAGCCCAATGGAGATTGGGTTTCAGAAGATTATAAAGGATTGGAACGATTTTAATAATAATGGGTAATAGTGCCACGCATATAAACAAACCACCGAGGCTGCCGATAACAGTTAGTTTAATTGCATGATAGCCATAACCTTTTAACAGCATTTTATGCCCGGGAAGAATAGTTAACGAAGTTTCTGGGTCCGGCATGCTGAATGATATGGATGGGATGACATTTACAAATGAGTTAGACAAACCCATTGAAACCATAAAAGAAATGAAACAAAAAGTATCCGGAAAAAAGTCCATGCCCATTAAAACGGAACCCGCTAAAATACTAATTAAATTTGGATGTATGCCCGGTAATAATCCGGCCACGACACCCGCGATGACCCCAAGAAAAATGAAAAATAAAATTTCAGGCATCATTGTTAGATATTTAATTTTCAGTTTCTTATAAGAAGATTATGAAAATAAGTTTCATCGCATTCGACTCGTTTGGAGTCAAAAGCAGTTGCACTTTGGTTAAAACAAAAGACGTTGTTATTTGCATAGACCCGGGAATAGCGGTTGAGACCGGGTCGTTTCCACTTCCCTGGTCAGAAAAATTAAGATTGAGAATGAAATATGAAAAAGAAATAAAAAACGCAGTCAAAAAATCAGATGTCGTTATAATAACTCATTATCATTATGACCATTACATGCCAGAAGGCAATTTATATAAAGATAAAGCACTTTTGATAAAGGACCCGGAAAAAAATATTAATCAGAGCCAGAGAGAACGATCGTCCCATTTTTTAGGGTTGGTTGAAAATAAGGCAAAAGACATTAAAATAGCAGACAGAAAAAAATTCCGGTTTGGCGATACTACGGTTGAATTCAGCAAACCCCTTTGGCACGGCATGAGAGCAACGAAACTCGGGAAGGTTTTGATGGTAACGATAGACGACGGAAAAAATAAATTATTATTTTCTTCTGACATAGACGGCCCGTATATAGAAAATTATTCTGATTTGATTATAAAAAAAGACCCGGAAATAATAATTCTCGACGGGGCGCCAACGTACCTGCTCGGTTTCATCATGTCATTCAAAAATCTGAAAAGAGCAATTAAGAACACAATTAAAATACTGGAAAAAACAAATGCAAAACTGTATATTCTGGACCATCATCTTTTGAGAGATTATAGATACAAAGAACTTTACTACGAGGTTTACGAAAAAGCAAGAGATGCTAACAAAAGAGTTTGCTCTGCCGCGGAGTTTATTGGCAAACGGCCATCCGTTTTGGAGGGTTATAAAGAATACGGCCCGACGAGATGGAAGGAATGGGAAAAACTGACAACTAATAAATTAAATGAAATTATTAGGCACGCCAAGAAAGTCGGTGAAAGTAAATGAGATATAAAGCATTTGTTGGTCGGTAGTTGCTCACGAATTGAGAGAAAAAGGATATAAAACAGGAATTGTGACAGCACCGGTTCATATTCCCGATTTGGAAATTGAAATGCCTGGAATAGAAGATTTTGATACCAATGTGATAGCAAAGATACCCAACTGAATAAAACCAAAACCGCATCATCATGACAGAAGAAATAATTAAAAAACAAAATCCTCGCAAACGTTAATAACCAATTTCTTATTTACGTAAATCGGTGTTCCGCTTCTGACGGCGACGGCTATCGCATCGCTCGGCCTTATATCCACGACTTGTGGTATAAACCATTTTCGTAAAATCAGTTCGGCGAAGTAGGTATTTCCCGAAAGTTTTGTTATTTTAACCATGTACGGTTTTATACCGAATTTTTCAAAGCTCGTAACAATGATGTCATGTGTCATCGGCCTTTTTGTCGATATTTTATAAAGACCCATCTCAATCGATTTTCCCTGCTCCAATGTTGTATAAAACGAAAACTTAGAGCAATTGCCCTTTAAGTATATAACAGACGATTCTCCGATATAATCAACTTTTTCAACACTCATCTTAACATAATCTTGCGTAAGAGCGGCGGATATGGTATAAATAAAGATAGAATACAATAAAATGAAAACAGATAATGATACAACAATCAAAAAATATTTCTTAATATTTCGTTTTTTCTCAATTCTCTTTTTTGAATATTTTTCCTTTACTTTTCGTTTTACCATAGATATAAATATATTCGGCTTTTTATATTAATTATGAATCCATTAAAAATGCAAAAAATGATGAAACAAATGGGTATGAAAATGGATGAGATAGACGCCAAAGAAGTTATTATAAAATGCACCGACCAAGAAATCGTGCTACAAAACCCGCAGGTAATAATAACGGAAATTATGGGCAAAAAGGTTTATCAAATCTCTGGCGAAGAAATTAGAAAAACAAAAGAACCAAAAGAAGAGGATATAAAAATTGTGATGGACCAGACGGGCAAAGACAGAGATACGGTCGCTCAAAAATTAAAGGAATTGAATAACGATTTGGCTAAGGTGATATTGGAGTTGAAAAAAGAATAATTTTTCATGTGAAATAAAAATGAATCGGAACACCATATTTTGATAAATAAGAGACTACACCTGAAGAAAAACTTAATCTACCGTGAGCAAATATTGAATAGATTTTATTTATTGGTAAAATTCTTTTTTCAAGTTCTCCATTTTCATTCTTTCTTACAAAGTAAACAGTATTTTGTTTTCTTTTTAAGATTCCATCTTTGGTTATGAAAAAATTTACTTTCATTTTATCAACCTCTTAATGATAAGAATAAATTTTTCTACTTCTTCTATCAATAATTTAGCATCATCTTTTGTTGGCGTAAATTCCAATCCATATAGAGTTTCATGCCTTTCTATTCTGAAATTATCAAATGAATTAATGAGACTTAAAGGAATCTTATTGGAATATTTTTTCCTAATATAAATTACTGTACACAAATGACTCTTTTCTTGTATACCATCTCGATACAATATAGCTCTAGCAGCATGAAACATAGCTGTATATCCAAATACAATGCACATATCAAACAAATTTTCTGAAAGAGCAACTCTTGCCTTCTCCAATTTATTTTCAGCTATTTCAATTGACCTCAAAGATTTATCTTTATCTGGTCTTATTTTTCTTAAAAATCTTTTTCTGAAACACTCTCCTAGATTCATTCCACCACTGGTAAATTCCCATACAAAACAATACCAGAAGTTATTACATCAAGATAAAATGCTTTATCTTTTTTAGATTTTTCTTTCCAATCAGACCATTTCATAATTATTGGTTTAATTTCTCTTTTAAGAAGAGATTCAAATTTTGACAAGTTAATAATCTTTGGCTTTTGCCCTATAATTAACAAATCAATATCACTTTTTTTGTCATCCTCACCCTTTGCAACAGAACCGAATAGAATAATAGATGCTAACGCTGGTATATTTTCTACTAAATGTTGAATAATTTTAGAATCCATAATTTTTTTGATGTTAAACGATATTTTAAGAAATTTAAAGAAAATATTTTCTAAATTTACTTTTACATATCTCATCTTTCCTTTTGTTTCCTCGATTAAAATCCCTTCACTTACCAATTTATCTATTGTATTTTTGACTGTAAATACACTAAGTTTAATTTTTCTTGATAACTCTCTTAGATACACCTCTTCATATGGATTCTCAAAAAAATATTCTAGGATAACTAAGTCTGATGTTTTTAATTTCATATAATTGTTATAAATTTTTAACTATTTAAAGTTTTTGTTATTTTAAAATAACATTTGTTATTATTCTCAAACAAAACAAAATTCAAAATAGCTGCATTTTCTGCAATATTTTTTGTATTCCGGCTTTGGTGGCTTTTCCAATCTGATAATTTCTTTAATTTTTTGTAATATCAACATTTTCAATTCCTTTCTGGTTTTTAAGATAGTAAATATAATATATAGAAGTTGGAAAACACGAGCCTTTTCAAATTTCTTTGATTTCTTAACATCATGCAAAACTCCATACTCAGTTTCTTTGAGAAGGTTATAAATAAAACCCTGTAACTTGTGAAAATACTTTAAATCGTATTCGCAATTTTTTACAGATCGTAACTTAAAAAGTAACCTCATATTTTCTATTAAGGACGATAAAATATTAAAATTAGGCTAAATGGTTAAATTAAATCGGACATTGAGTGAATCTTTAAAGGAAATCTCGAAAACAGAAGAAAGACCGGCAGAGAGACAAAAAATGAATTTGAATCCGATTTCAGCTTTTAATTATTTTTCAATCTTCTTTTCAGACCCTTTGCCGCGGTTAAGCCACACACGGAAGCGCCGACAATTCCTCTGCTCCAGCCGACACCGTCACCCGCAACATAAATATTCGTATGCTCAATTTTGTTGGATGACGCAGCTTCCATGGTCTTATCTATAACTTCAATCCTTCTCGGATAAAATTTTACCTCTGGGACATATAGGAAGGTTTCTCTTGGTGGCAATGTTATAATTTTATCCATTTTTTTCAACCCGTTTTTAATATCCTCTACAACTCTACCGGGCAATGTGAGCGTTATATCTCCCGGGACAACATCGCTGAGCGTCGGGTCTCCGGACCTTTCATTATAAATCTTTTCCCACGTTGACCTCCTGCCAACATTTAAATCGATCAATCTTTGGATTATTGGCTTTTGTTCGCCGATCGTATTTGCCTGCTGTAAAATTGTTTTTCCATATTCCAACGTATCGGAAAAAGGTTTTGTTAATTTTAATGTAACTAAAAATGCAAAATTTGTGTATAAGGATTTTCTTTCTTTAAAGCAATGTCCATTGACATTTACATACCCATCCACTCTCTCCGTTGTTACAAACCCGCGTCTGTTCGTGCAGAAGGTCCTTACCTTATCTCTATGAGGATCCGGCCAACAAATCAATTTTGGGTCGTAGATTTCTTTTGGTATGGCGTTTTCAAATACGTCATACGGCATCTCGACGCGCACTCCGACATCCAATGGCAAGTGTTTCATTTTTAAATTAAGTTTTTCTGCCTGTTTGGATGTCCATGATGACATACTCCTTCCGGGACAAAGAATTATATAATTCGTTTGTATATCGCCTTTTGTAGAATTTAGGATAAAACCGTTATCATATTTATTTGTTTTTGAATTCGGTATAGCGCTCTCTTCTTTGACTGGAGAAATCGCGCGAGTATTTATCTCTTTTATTTCAGTTTCTGTTAAAAAATTCACTCCTTTACTTTCTATATCATTTTTCATCGTTTTTATTACTTTTACCGCATTTTCGGTTCCCACATGTTTTTGTGCTGTTTTGATAAATATCAGGTCATGCCTTCTCGCTTCTGTTATTAATCTAGTTGCGATCTCTCCGCCATCAGAACTATCTTTCGGCACCCCGTATGCAACAAAAATTTCATCGCATTCTTTAATATATTTTCTCAGTTCATCGATGGAAAAAATTTCATTTTGATATGTTCCGATATCTGGAGATAGATTTAGTTTGAAATCTGTAAAAGCTCCGGCACCACCGATGCCATGCGTTATATTGCATGGGTTACATATGTTACACGGCCCCCCGTTCTGCACATAGCATTTTCTTTCCTCGACGTTTCTGCCCATCTCAACTACTGCGATAGATAAATCCAAATTAGAATAAGCGAGTTCTCTCGCGGCAAACAAACCGGCCGGACCAGAACCTATTATTGTTATATCGAATTTTTCCATTCCAAAGCTTTGTTATAGTTAAGAGTTTTTATTTCTTTCTATTGTTTAGAATTTCCTTTGCCCTGCCAACACTTATGTTACCTTCTTTAATCATCTGTTCTGCAACTTTATCTATTAAATCTCCTTTGGCGCCTGCTATTGACACAATATTTTTTGCATGAAGTCTCATATGACCTTTCTGTATCCCTTCCGTAGACAATGCTCTTAATGCCGCAAAGTTCTGGGCAAGTCCCACGGCAGCCATGATGCCGGACAATTCTCTTGCACTTTTAACTCCGAGAATTTTTAATGCGATCTTTGCCGTCGGGTTCGTATTTATAGCACCGCCGACTATACCGACTGGCACGGGAAGTTCTATGGTTCCAACCAAATCCCCGTTCTCGTTTTTTTCATACTTGGTCAATGGTTTGTATTTTCCGGTTATTGCCGCATATGCATGGGCTCCCGCTTCAAGCCCTCTGAAGTCGTTTGTCGTTGCAATCGCAACCGCGTCTATTCCGTTCATAATCCCCTTATTATGCGTCGCGCACCTGTACATATCGGTTAATGCAAACGCATAAGCATCGAGAATATTTTCTATCGTATCTTCACCTATGACATCTTTTTTCCATATCGCCCTTGCTCTTGCAAGTCTTTTTGTTGCGAGATTTGACACGATTCTTAATCTAACATCCCCTTCGCTTAATTCCTCAAGTTTTGGGGCTATCGCTTCACATATCGTGTTAACTGCGTTTGGCCCATAGGCATCCGCAACATCAATTAGTATATGCGCTATCAGCATCTTGCCCCTCGTTGTATCGATTTCAAACAATTCAATATCCTTTGTCCCGCCGCCATACTTTAAAAGGCCGGGGTCTTTTTCATTTGCAATTTTGATGATTTCATCCCTATTCGACAAAATATTCTTTTTAGCCTTTTCTACGTTCTCGATATTGACTATCTGAACTTGTCCTATCATTATCGGTTCGTCGGTTTCTGTAAAAAATCCACCGCCCGGTCTCGCCAGCTTGGCGGCATAGCTCGCAGCCGCAACCACGCTCGGTTCATCCAATGACATCGGAATTAAGTAATCTTTCCCATTGATCAGAAAGTTTGTCGCTATACCAAACGGCAACTCCACGGTTCCTATGACGTTTTCAATCATCCTGTTTGCCGTTTCGATATCCAGAGAACCCGTTTTCTCAAGTATTTTTATTTCTTCGTCACTTAGATTTGCAAATTCTTTCACAATTTTTAACCTTTCTTCCGGGCTTAATTTATAAAATCCCGATATGTTGGAAGTTTTCGTTTGCATATTATCGCATATAAAATACTAAAAATAAAATTTAAATCATTTAAAGCGAATAGTTCGACATATGACAAAAAGAATATTGGTAACATCGGCGCTGCCATATATTAATAATTTACCTCACTTGGGAAATATCGTCGGTTCTCATTTACCCGCAGATATTTTTGCAAGATTCTGCAGGCTTAAAGGTATTAAAGTGCTTTTTGTGGGCGGAACGGATGAAAACGGTTCGCCAACAGAAGTCGCCGCGTTTAAAGCCAAAAAAACGCCAAAAGAGTTTTGCGATAATTATTATAAAGTTCATAAAAAAATTTATGAATGGTTTGGCATATCTTATGACCATTTTTCGAGAACGAGCAGCGGTACAAATCAAAAAATAACCCAACAGATTTTTCTTAAATTACTGAAAAACGGCTTTATAACAAAGAAAAAAATATTGCTTCCGTATTGTGAAAAATGCAAGAGATATTTACCAGACAGGTGGGTCGAGGGAACATGCCCTTTTTGTGGATATCAAAGAGCGAGGGGAGACCAGTGTGAAAAGTGCACGAGGCTTCTGAATCCGGAAGAACTGAAAGACCCATATTGCGTTATCTGTAAAGAAAGGCCGGAATTTAGAAAAGTTACACACCTTTTCTTTAATTTGGATAAATTAGAAACAAAACTCAAAAAATGGATCGAAAAAAATAATCATTGGAAGCCAAATGTAAGAAATTTGGCTTTGGGGTATTTGAAAGAGGGATTGAAACCCAGGTGCATATCAAGAAATTTAAAATGGGGGATTCCGATACCGTTAGAAGAATTCAAAGATATGGTCTTTTATTGTTGGTTTGACGCCCCCATTGGTTACATTTCGGCTACGAAAGAATTCACGGCAAAGGAGTGGGAAAAATATTGGACCGGCTCGACTAAAATATATCATTTCCTGGGAAAAGACAACATAGTGTTTCATACAATTTTTTGGCCGGCAATATTAATGTCATATGAAAAATACAACTTGCCGTACCAAATCGGGGGAATGGAATTTTTAAACTACGAAGGTGATAAATTTTCTAAAAGCAGAAATCACGGAATTTTTATTGATATAATAAAAGATGAAGTTAAAGTCAGATGCAAAAATAAATATTTGGACCTCAAGCCAGATATCTGGCGTTTTTATCTAATTTCTATTATGCCCGAGACAAAGGACTCCAACTTCGTATGGGAAGATTTTGAGGAAAAAATTAACAATGAATTGGTCGCCAATCTCGGAAATTTTATTTATAGAACCCTGTCGTTTGTTTACAATTATTTTGACGGCAAGGTCCCGGAACCGAATAAATTTGACGGAGAAGACGGAAAACTGATTGAGGCAATGAAAACACGACCCAAAATAGTTGAAAAATTAATGATGAACCTGCAATTTAAAGATTCATTAAAAGAGGTGATGAAACTCAGTGATGCCGGCAACCGATACTTCCAGATAAAAAAGCCGTGGGAAATTAGAAAGAGCGATATTGAAAAATGCAAAACAGTCTTATATTTATCTACGAATTTGGTAAGGTCATTGGCTATTTTAATTGAGCCGTATTTACCATTTTCCGCAGAAATCATATGGAAGCAATTAAATTTAAGCGACAGTGTTCATAAACAGAAATTAGATTCGGCAAGCGAGATTTTAATTAAAGCCGGACATGAAATAAATGAGCCTGAACCATTATTCAAGAAGATTGAAAAACCGTTTTGATAATTTTTAATAATGACAATATTCGAATCTTATTTAAATAATGTTTCGAATTTGATGCCATGTTCCATACAAAATTTTTTCCCCACATTTCCATTATTTTTGATGACCGTATTCAATGGAATAAAAAACCAGTCCTTGCGTGACATTCTCCAACATATATATGCTTTCGCCAAGGTCTTTTGTTCCCATTTTACAAGCTCGTTTAGTTGCTCTTTTGGTATTTTAAACGCCTTTTTATGCGACTTACATTCTATAACTATTAATTTATCGCCTTTTGCCGCTATTATATCTGGCGAAGGAAGACATAATCTTCCGGACCGCGGGCTGCGTAAAACCATGAATCCCCTTTCCGCCAACTTATGGACCATCTCCAGTTCCGCCACATATCCCTTGCGATACTTTTTGGGCATAATCTATTTATATTTGCATGGTAAATATAAAAATAGGGATGATTTCAATGAAACTCGATGTTCTGGTAAAGGATGTGATGAAAAGAAATATTAAAACCATAAAAGACACGGATAGTGTTAAAAAAGCGGCAACTTTAATGAAAAAATATAACATAGGTTCTGTGATAGTTTTAGATAAAAAAAAGAATATGGTGGGCATACTTACAAAAGCAGATATCGTTTACAAGTTTGTGGCCGAAGGCAAGAAATCTGTAAAAAGCGTCATGACTAAAAAATATAAAAAAATATCGCCAAGAAAGACGCTTGAAGACGCATCATCAATAATGATAAAAAATAAAATAGAAAAACTTCCCGTTTTTGAAAAAAACAGATTGGTTGGTATAATATCGGTTACAGACATCCTGAGAGTAGAACCCGGGCTTTTCACCGTTTTTGCGGAGAATTTAAAATTAAAGGGACCTGTCTTATCAAACGGAGACTCTATTTTTGGGAATTGTGAATCGTGTGGCAATTATTCGGATGATTTGAGAGAGGTCAACGGCATGTGGTTATGCCCGGATTGTAGATAGTTTATTTTAAATTCTTTGGTAAATATAATTATGCCAAAAATCACGGAAGAGGTTTTTTTCAAGAAAGATATCCATAAGACATTAAAAGAACCGTTTTCTACCGCATTCGAGATTGAGAAGATCGCGTCAACATTCGGAGTATTGGAAGAGAAGGAAAATAAGATATACAGTTCTGAAGGCGGCGGTATACTTCGTTTATCTTTTGATGTCAACAAAAATATTGATAATGTCAGTTCGATCGTATTTTCAATTGAAATAAAAAGCGAAAGCGATTCTTTATATATGAGCATCAAAGGATTTCTAAAAACAAGACTTCTTGATAATGAGAAATTATTTAACGAATTTTATACAAACGAGATGCAACCAAAAATAATCTCCTATGCAAAAAACGAGATAAAGGATTTCAGTAAAAAAATTGAGAATGTGATAAAAAAGCGTAGCTACGCGAAAAAATTTTCAATATATTTTTCGGGTTCCGTAGTTATTTGAAATTTTGTCTCAACTGGAAAGGCGGCTCTATAATTTTTCCATAAAAATCTTTTGTCCATGAAAACTACAACTGCCCTGTCTTTTTCGGTTCTGATGCACCTGCCAGCCGATTGTATCGCGCGATTAACGGCGGGAAAAATATAACCATATTCCCATCCCCTATGAAATTTATAATCGTAATAATTAATCAATGCCTGGGTTTCAAGATCCGGGTGTGATAATGACAGACCAACGACCATAACGCATTTCAGGACGCCTCCAAAAAAATCCATTCCCTCGGCGAAACTGCCGGCCTGGGTTCCCAATAACAAACCATTTTTGCACCTTACAAACATGTTAAATAAATTCATTTTTTCTTCCTTGTTTGAATTTTGCCTTTCCATAAAAATATTTTTATCGACGCGGTCTTTTATTAGATAATAAATTTTGTCCCTGAATTCGTAACTTGGAAAAAATCCCGCCGCATTGCCATTGAGGGATTTGGATATTCTTATGATATATTCGGCTATTTTCTTCATATTATCTTCTGTCCTTTCGCTATACTGTGTTGTAACATCCGGAATCACGAGGTTTAGTCTATTGGAATCTGGAAAGCAGGACGCATATTTTTTACAGATCGCATTATCAAATCCCAATAAATCTTTGTACATATTCATTGGGGTCAGCGTTCCAGACATCATAATTACGGAGTGGGCGTTTTGCACAACATCTTTTGCGATGAGCATTGGGTCCAGACATATATAGTTCAATGAAATTATGATTTTATTGCCTCTTTTATCGCTTTTCATTATTCTCGCATATCCTCTGTCGTCACCGCGCCACAAATCAAGAAATCTCGCCAACGACCCGATAAATGATTTTTTCTTACTTTCTCTTATCTCGGTTCCGGCAGTTTCCATATCATCCTGTATTTTATCATAATTGTCTATTAAATTAATTTCATCGATAAATTCTTTTTTCTCAATAAAAATTTCCATCCCCTTTTTCAGTTTTTTCGAAAGGTTTTTTAATGCATCGTTTATCTGTTCTATGACTTCCGCTATTTCGTAAAAACCAAATGTCCTCGCTTCTTTGTATGCATACTCAACCAACCGCGTAGATAATCTTCCCGACATAATATCGCGTATTCTATCGGGAAGGTTATGAGCTTCATCAACTATTAGTATGGAGTCCTCAAGATTCTTGTTTAATTTGGACAAAACATTATTTCTTATGGGTGAGAAGATGTGAAAATAGTCGCATATAATGATTTTACTCCTTTTTCCCATTTCCAAAACAATTTCATACGGGCACAATCCTTTACATTCGAGTTTTATTTCTTCTGCGTGCAACGGAGGTTTTACCGAAAGTTTCTTTATAACATTCATCGCCCTTTTAGATATTCCATCCTTGCTTTTAGTATTATTGTAAAAAACGCATTTATCGTCTTTCTTGACGGAATTGCAATAATCATTAAAATCAGATGTAGACAATGTGTCTATCATTGGAACTGGGCAAAACCATTTTTTGCCTATTATATCCACGGAGTTTATATTGACATTGAATTTTTTTCTTATTTTACGAAGAGTTTCTATTACAATTTTATGCTGGCTGTGTTTTGGAGTCAGAAAGAAAACGGTCTTATCGTTTTCAATGGCATAGCCGAGTGCCGGTGCGAGAGTAGAAACGGTTTTTCCAATGCCCGCGGGCGCGTTGGCAATGAGATTATTCCCTTGCTCTATACACGCTTTAACATCCCGCATAAATTCTTTTTGACCCTTTCTCACGGAAACGAAGGGAAAAAGATTCATTGGAACCAATATTTTAATAGATTTAAAATTTAAAACCTATAATAAAGGCAACATGCGATGGTAGTCCAGTTGGTTAAGACACTGCCCTGCCAACTGGTGCGGAGCGGCAGTAAGTTTATACCTGCAAACCCGGGTTCGAAATACCTTTCTCTCTTAAAAAGAGAGAAAGACTATCGGAATCGTAGGAGGTTTTCGCCAAATAGAAAATAAAATGATAATAAAATAATATATGCGAATGAAATGAGCCAAGGTCTTTCTTTTTCCGCAAGTCTTTTTCTTTCTCTGAAAGAAAAAGGTTGAACGAAAATCCCGGCCATCGCATTAAAAATTTAAAAGTTTGAATAGCAAATTAATTAGCAATAGAGTGAGTATAATGCCATTTTTCAGGCGACATGAAAAAAAAGATATTGATGAAATCAAGGAGGCGGTAAATGAGCCGGACGAATACGAATCATATCACGAAGAATATCAACCAGCAGTCACGAAGGCCGAACAACCGGAAAGAGAAAGCTTTGCGCCATTGTTCGTGAAAGTTGACAAATACAAAGAGTCGCTTGTTAATCTCCAGGAAGTGAAGGTATTGGTTGACGGTATTAAGAATATTTTTTCTATTTTAACTGAGATTGAGGATGTGAGAAAGGATGCTTTGAATACATTAAGAGTAACGCTTCAAAGAATAGAGAAAAATATCATCGAGCTCGATACAGAGCTATTGAGACCCGGGAATGTGAAACTTGATGTCGGAACAGAACCCGACACACGGCATATAGAGGATTCTCTCTCACAGCTGCATAAGCAGCTGGACTCTTTAAAAGGCGAAATGGAAAAGATTAAAGGTTGATTATAACCCCGAAAAGCAACTGTTTCTGAAAATATTATATACCAAGAAGATGAATTAATAATTATTGATAGTTTGAGATATGCCTATAAAAAATACAGAATAAATCGAGACTTTGGTTGAGGTAGTAGAAATGGTATTTGGACTTTCTGATGAAGAGAAACTTATTAAAAAGGAAAAAATAGCTAAGACAGCATTAAAAATTTTAGAACGAGACGGATATTGGCCAGCAGAACAATTTCTGTCATCACAAAACTTTTCAGAGGATGAAATAAAAGAGATAATAGGATTACCCCCCGCTCATGAAGAAGATTTAGAAACAAAAATGCGAGAGGTTTTTGGAGAAGAAGAACCTGAAAAGCCAGATGTTTGGAAGCGTATAAAAAGAAGCAAAGATAGTAGAACGAGAGGCGGTCATCATGGGTTTGAAGGAGGTCCTGGCCGAGAAAAACGTACAATTCCACGACACTTGCGGGGACAACCTTATGAAAGAGAAAAAGTTAAGCAATCCATCAGAAAAGAAATTAAAGAAGAATTAGAAGAAATTGAAAAAGAGAAAAGAAAAATAGAAGAAGAAAGAAAGCAAAAAGTATGGGGAGAAATTAAACAGCTTGCAGGTATTGAAAAAAAACTTGGAAAAGCAAAAACTCCAGAGAAAGAAATACGAGAAATCCCTTTTAGAGGAAAAACTGGAACAGAAGTTAGAGAAGTTGAAGAGATATTAGATGAAATAAAAAAGGTAAGAAAAAAAGAAGATGAAAAAATACGAAAAAGAAAAGAATTAGAAAAACTTAAAGCAATACCAGAAGATTATGGAATTGAATGGATTAAGAAGCCAGAAAAGAAAGAAAGAAAAGAAGTGAAAGAGATAAAAGATAAAGCTATTGAAATGTACAAGAAACGCGATATTCAATATATAATAAAATGGTTGAATAAACTTATCGAAGAAGGTTATATTTCAGAAGAAGAACGAAAAGAAATTATAAATAGTATATATAGTAAATATGGTAAACCTTTAGATTTAGAAGAATTGACAAAAAAACAACCATTAGAAGATGAGATTATTAAAATTAGGCATGAAATAGATGATTTCTTGGATAAATTTTTTAAAACAGGTGGAACAAGAAGCGATGAAATAATAAAAAATACTGATTGGGCAAAGGTTCATTTAAGGGATGCGCTAAAATCTTTTGAAGCTGGGGATATTAAATCAGCAAATAAAAAATTTAATGAAGCAAAAAAGGAGTTTGAAACAGCAAGAAAGATATGGAGAGAAAAGATAGAAGTCGCCGAACCAAGAAAATACAAAGGAAAAATTCTTACCCAGGACTGGAAAAGATTGGAAACAATGATAGAAACATTAGAAAAAGACCCAAATTTGACCCCCGAAGCCAAGGGGTGGCTTCAAGACGCAAAGGCTAAAATACATACTTCAAAGTATCATTTACTTCAGAGAGGAGATGCCGTCGAGTCAATGAAATATTTCAAAGAAGCTGAAAAAGAAATTGAAAAAGCAAGAAGACTTATCTGGGGTAAGGCAGCCAAAGAAGATTTGAAAAAGGTTGGTCGTGGAGCAAAATATGCTGGTGCAGGAGCCCTAAAACTCGGTCCAGAAGAATTCAAAATTCCAAGAGCGATCGCCTGGGGAAAAAGGGAGTTGGATAGGAGAGCAAGAAAAATTAATAATGATTTTATAAAACGTGATAAGAGAGAAATCAAAAAGAAGTTTGAAGAGTTAAAACTTAAAAAACTCGGAAGCGATGTAGCTAAAAAAAGACATGCAAAAGAAAAAGCAGAAAAAGAATTTGAAGAACTAAAAAAAGAAATGGCTGCAAAAAAGACATGGGACCGGGGTAAGATAGATGCATTTTCTGAATCAATTAAATTTGCAGAAGAAGAATATAAACGAGCACTTGAAGAATACAAATCCCGGGCAAAAATTTATACTGATTTTAAACATTCATTTGAAAGAAACCTACCCAACTTACAAAAGGCTATAAGAGATGAAGCGGGTGATGTCAGAGATAAGGCATGTAAAAGGTATAACATAACATCCAGTTCTGGCCGAGCAGATATTTTGAGTTCATTAGAACTTTTTGCTGATAAAATAGCCAATGAACTTGTAAGTAAAGATAGAACAATATATGAAGGCGGTGCCGGTTGGTTTGGCAAGGTTTCTGAAGGCGGCGCAGCATGGGGCGAATCTCTTGACTTTCTCATGGACAACATCAAAGGCGCGGCAATAGGTATTTTAGCGGGGGGTATAATCGGCGGATTGCTTGGCGGAGCAGGCGGTGCTGTTGTTGGCGGGATAATCGGGTTTATGCTCGGTATTGACGCTACAAGAGGAATAATAGAAGGGTTTATGTTTGGTCCTATCGTAATTGGTGTAATACTCGCTTATGTTATGTATTTGTTTACAACAGCTTATGTAACCTCTGGTATTTTTGGGGTAGGTATCGGAAATCTAGTTTTAATATTTATCCCTATTATTTTTGCCGTACTGCTTGGATTGAGTGAAACATGGGGTAAGAAGGTGTGAATATGGCTTGGTATACGTCTGCAATAGTTTTACTTATCATAGGTGTGGGCGCGGTGATGGGTATCGCAGGTGCGATACTAAAAAAGCTTGGAGTAGAAGAAGCTGCCGACATTCTGGAAAAGCTTGGCCTTGGGGTTATCGTAGGTATTTTAATCGGCTTTAATATTTTAATAATCCTTTCCAGCTTTGAAATTTTAGAACCAAACGCATGGGCCGTTGGCGGTTTCCTGCTAATGCTTTTGATATTTTTAAGTTTATACAAATCTGGCGGAGCGGGCTCTGTTTACATATTATCCATTTTAGTCCTTCTTTTTGGCTATGTTATGACGGGTCCTTACTCCGGCTATGTAAAGCATACACTTGGAGATGTGGTAGAACCTTTGGGAATCGGATGGGAAGCGCTCAAAGGCACGCTTGGTGATATAAAATTAATGATAACGGATCCCATGGCTTATATGCAAAAACAACGGCAGACAACTGTGAGACCAGAAAAGCCCACGATATCGTATCCAAAGGGGGTTGAGTTAAAGTCTTTAAATGTCATGCCCGATGCGGTCCCGATAGGAGAACGGTTTTATATTCAAGTCATGGCTGAGAACGAGGGTGATATAACCGCAACAAATGTAAACATAACGGCATCGTGTAAAGACAGATGCGAACTCGGGGATGACGCAATAACAATGCTGCCAAAAGAATCCGAACAACCTAAAACACTGAAACAATATGAAGTAATCTTGGGTAGGTTTGGGCCCTTCAATGCAACGGGAGAGGAAAAAGACGTCGGACGCGAGGCAGAGGTTGAAATAAACTTATCATACGAACACGCATCAAATTCAACATTATTGGTAGAGGTTATGAGCGACAGCGAAGTAAAGAGAATTATGACCGACCCAATAGCAAGAGAGAATTTGTTCAAGCCCGTTGTAGCAACGGGCAAAAACGCTCCCGCAATGCTTGCGTTGTCTGTCGGGTACCAGCCACTATTTGCAGGAGAGCCGCAGGTTCTTTTGGTTTCTGTCGTAAACAAAAGACCAGACGGCAATGTAATACTACCCAAAGATTCAACGGTAGAGATAGCGCTCCCCGGAAGTATCGGCAGCGATTTGAAATGCCACAGCAGTGAAGTATTTGAATGTGAAGAAACTGGCGAAAGCGCGACATGCACCGTAAAAAAAGAAAGAACTATTGAGCCAAAAGAATATTATCCAATTACATGTGAATTTACTTCAAATAATGATGTTGATATCAGCACAACAGACATAATAACGGGAAAACTATCAAAATATGTTTTTGAAACGAGCAAGGAAAAGGGCGCGACAATTATGATGTCTTATAAGCCAAAGACAAGTGAAGGTGAAAGCGGTTTTTCATGGTCAGAGTGTGAAAGCCAAGTAGATAAATGGGAGAATTGTGAAGATTATTGCAATAGCGTAGGTAAAGAATTTGGCGAAAAGAAATGTGACTATAATGACGATAAAATGAGTCTGGAAATTTGGAAAGATAGCAACGATTGTGACGGCAACCCAGACGAAGTTTCTGAAAGCGGTAGAATTGATATTTATGCAGATGCCAATTCTTTTAAATGTTGTTGTGGAAAATCGGGAGATACTACCACGACAACTGTTTCTGAAGGAGTAGGCTGTAAAGGTGATATCATAACCGTAACTCATGAAAAAGTTGGCACGCCAAAAGATGAAATAAAAGTTGATACAACATTTAAAAATACTGGTAGTAAAGAATGTGAATACAGAGTTTATTTATATAATGCTAAAATGGAAGAAATGGAAAAAGAGCCGGATACGATATGGAAAAATGTTGATGCTGGAAAAGAAGCAACGATAACAATCAATAGTAATTTTGACCCAAGCTGGGATATTGATGATTTGGGAGGGTCTTATACAGTTATCCTTAAAGAACAGCACGACGGCGAAATGGATAGAGAAACAAAAGAAATATAAATCATTTTTTCTAATATTTATCTATTCCAACATCTATCACGACATGCTCAACATTCGGAGCATAACTCTTCACTATCTTTTTGAAAATTATTTTTATTTTGCAATTGTTTTTATCAGCACATTTATTCAAAATTTCAATCGGCTTTTTCCATAGTTCGTCTTTTCTAAATACGTCATGATAATGAACAATGCCTTTTGGTTTCAGGAACTTGAAAGCATTTGACAAAAAAGAGCGTGTATTTGGCAGATAACCCATTATTACTCTGTCTGCAATGTTTTGCATATCTTTTTGTTCAGAAATCTTTTTACAATCTCCCAATATCGGTCTTATGTTTTTTATTTTATTCAGCTTGATATTTTCCTTCAGGAATTCGAATGCGACTGGATTTTTCTCTATCGCGTATATTTTTTTTGCTCCCGAAAATTTTGCTAATCCCAAAGAAAAATAACCTATGCCGGCAAACATATCAACTATGGTTTCATTTGCTCCTATCTGTTTGATTAATCTTTGCCGTTCAAACAAATTTCCCTTTGAGAACATGATTTTTGAAACATCCAACTTGTATAATATTCCATGTTCTTTGTGAATAGTTACAAAACTCCCGTTACCGGCCAAAAAACTTGTTTTTGGTTGTCTGAATTCACCGACCACTTTTTTTATTTCACAAACTGTTTTAATATTGTGGATTTTGTTTAAGATCGCGCGTGCGACCTTTTCTTTTATTTCATGTTTAATTTTTGGTTTAAATTTTATCAGCATTATATCTCCGAGTATTTGATAAGAGCTTGGAATATTTGCCTTATCTATATCAGATTTTTCAATAATACGCTTTAATGACATAAGTTAAAAATGTTTGGAATAAATTAATACTTGATAAAAATGAATGGAATTAAGCAGTTGGAGAAAATTGGTTACCGTTTTGTCGGGCCGTCAAAACACTCGGCAATAAAGATATGTGAGTGGACGAGAAAGGCATTGCGCGGCGAGAACTTCTGTTATAAACAGAAGTTTTATGGCATTGCTACCCATCGTTGTTTGCAGATGTCGCCGTCTGCTCAGTTCTGCACGCACCGTTGCCTCTTCTGTTGGAGAAACACGGATATAACATATCCAAAATGGATCGGTCCGGTAGACGAACCGAAACGGATTTTAGAAGAAGCGATTGAAGCGCAGAGAAAAATTTTGCAGGGATTTAAGGGAAATCCAAAGGTAACGAAAGAAAGGTTCAATGAGGCGATGAATCCCAACCAAGTGGCTGTGAGTCTCATAGGAGAGCCAACTTTGTATCCAAGATTGCCGGAATTGATAGACGAAATAAAGAAAATGGGGGCGACGGCCTTTCTCGTTACCAATGGCACGCAACCAGGTATGATTAAAAAACTTCTTAGCCATCAACCAACCCAGCTTTATGTTACATTGGCGGCGCCAGACGAAGAAATCTATGAAAAAACCTGCAGACCATTGATCAAAGATGGATGGCAAAGGATTATGAAATCATTATCATTTTTAGATAAGTTTTCTTGCAACACCGTTATTCGTTTGACATTGGTAAAAAATTTAAATTTCATAAACCCAGAAGAATACGCATATATAATCAAAAATGCCAACCCCAAATTTATTGAAGTGAAAAGTTTTATGTCGGTGGGGTTTGCCCGGCGGCGCCTGCCATACTCGGCCATGCCTCTTCATAAAGAGATAAAAAAATTTTCAGAGATAATATCCAAAAAATCCGGATATAAAATTAAGGACGAGAAACGAGATAGCAGGGTAGTCCTGTTAACGAAATAATAAAAATAAAAAAGAAAATACCAAATCCAACCGATTTGGAAAACAATTCATTTATTTCTTCTTTTTCTTTGTTTTTTTCTTTGTTTTCTTTTTCGCTTTCTTCTTTGCCATCTTAATCACTTATTATAATTTAATACCTGAAATGGTATTTAAAGTTTTTCAAAAAAATAATTGTGTGCAATTAGATAAGATTTTAATCGGAACCGTTGTCGGAATCTCATTTATAGCATTAGTTATACCAACACTAATGATAGTCGGCTTTAATCAGATGACATCCCTGATTTTAATTTATATGCTGCCGTTAACCGGCGCCGTTACCGGATTTGTAATTGAGTATCAACATTCTAAAATAAAAACAATAAAAAAGACAGAGTATGAGAAACAAACAAAAACCAAACAAGACGGATTCGCCAACTTAATTGGCAAGTGGGTGGTAATTCATACTAAAATGGGCTCTGTTCATAAAGGAATGGTTAGAAGTTGCAATGAGAATCTGTTGGCACTCGATTATGTTACCAGATTAGATGTACCAAATAGTGATGTGATGGATCATTTATTTATAGATAAGAACGACATCAAAAGAATTGAAGCAAACGAAAGCGATGAGTTAGCAAAAGAAAATAAATTTTGATTATTCGTTTGTTTCTCCGGGTGTTGGTGTGCTATCTTCTTGTAAACTCCCGGTCCCGTCTGGGATTCTTGCCCATGAAACGCCCTCTTGGCTAGATGCGTAACTTATTTGATCAATTAGAGTACTGCCATTGACTGGATAACCGTCATACAGTCTTATTTCATCCCCGTTATTATCAAGTGTGAAATCGCCGTCGCCATCCCTATAAACAACCAACCAGCCGTTGGCTGGTACTATCGTATCTCCGCTATTCGTGTTTGATGTATTTATATATAGTTCATGTGTATCGAATGAATCATATAGCACCCAATCACTGACATTTACATCATTATTAGTTGGATTATATAACTCAACCCACTCACCGCCTGGCATTGGTGCGTCGTCATCTCCTCCTGGATTCGGCATAAACTCGTTTATTATTATATTCTGTGGTATCGTAGTTGTTGTGGTCGTCGTAACATTTCCTAAGACCCCATTTGTCATCTCTTCTATTTTCTTAACCCTGTCCCATAAGGTTTGGTTAACAGAAATAAAAGTTTCGTTTATCAATGTAAAGTTCAGACCGGACCACGTCTCGCTTACGCTTCCATTCTCCTTAACAGTTTTTATCCAACCGTTTGGCATGGAGAATTTTTCTACGATACTTTCCGGAGTCTGCGTGATGTTCAATGAAGCGTCTCGCTTTTGAAGAACCCAGCTGATTGAGTCACACGTTTCTGTTACAGTAACCTTTTCATCCGGTTTTAGCAATTCTCGGACTATTTTCTCGTAATTGGATATAAATCTAAATTTTCCGTAAGGCGTCTCTATTTCTTTAACAAATCCGTCCGGGCCGTAAGACGTGTGCTCAGAACCGGGAATCTCTGACATATCGCTTTGACTCACTTCAAAGTTGGATGAATTCAAAAGCAAAGATCCCGTGGGAGCGTAATCACTCTCAAATTGCGGCGTAACAAAGGGTATCGCCGCTAAACTGGCGAGCATGATACCGATTAATGCCAAGATGGCTGGATTCATGGTTTAATATTATATTTTTGCCCCTATATAAAGTTTATTATATTTAATAAATAGTGATAAATATGGCAGAAAATAAAGAAAAAATAGTTCCCGATACATCAATTCTGATTAATGGCGTTATATCTGATTTAATTGAAAAAGATAAGATTAAAAACATAGATATAATCGTGCCAAACTTTGTGATGGAAGAGTTGCAGTCACAGGCATCGAAGGGATATTCTATCGGGCTAAAAGGTCTGAACGAGTTAAAAAAGATCAACGACCTGTCCAAAGAAAAAAATATAAAGATAGTTCAAAAGGGAAGACGGCAAACGCTCGATGAGATAAAACTTGCAAAATCCGGGAGGATTGATGCATTGATAGTTGATGTTGCCAAAAAAGAAAATGCCGTTCTCTACACCTGTGATATGGTTCAATATATGGTTGCAGATGTTAGAGGCATCAAGACACAATATTTTAAGCCGTACGCGAAAGCAAAAAAACTTAAAATAGAGGACATGCTAACTCCCGACGTTCTCAGTCTTCATCTAAAAGAAGGCGTGGCACCATTAGCAAAAAAAGGAAAACCCGGAAAATTCAAATTAGTAAAAATCAGAGACGAAGTCTTAACGGCAGAAGAACTTGAAAATATCATAAGAGAAATAATGGACGCCGTCAGATACGAAGAAAACGGATTTGTGGAAATTGGTGGAAGAGAGGCGTCCGTAGTGCAATTGGGCAATATGAGAATTGCCATTACGAGGCCGCCCTTCTCCGACGGCATCGAAGTGACGGTCGTGAAGCCAATAGTAAAATTGACTATCGATGACTATAAAATTCCAGAGAAATTGAGAAAGAGGATAATGATTGGTAGCGGCATACTTCTGGTAGGTCCGCCCGGGTCTGGTAAAAGTACATTGGCCGCATCAATAGCAGAATTCTATGAATCGCTTGGCAAGATAGTAAAGACTTTAGAGCAGCCGCGAGACCTTCAAGTCAAAGACGAAATTACGCAATACTCAAAACTCAGGGGCGATTTCGAGGGAACGGCCGAGTTGCTGTTGTTGGTGAGACCCGACTATACGATCTTCGATGAGGTAAGAACAACCAAAGATTTCAACGTATTTACTGACATGCGGCTGGCTGGCATAGGCATGGTCGGTGTCGTTCACGCCACAAAGCCGATAGACGCAATACAGAGATTTAGTAAAAGGGTAGAGTTGGGTATGATTCCGCATATTATAGACACGATTATTTTCATAGATGCCGGTGAAATAAAATCAGTATATAAATTATCATTAGTTGTCAGAACACCCACGGGCATGGCAGAAGATGACCTGGCACGGCCAGTTGTTGAGGTAAGGGAGTTCTTCTCCGATAGATTAGACTATGAAATATATACATATGGCGAAGAGAATGTTATCATCCCAGTAACAAAAAAAGAAAGCGAGTCCGTTGTAGATAAGCTTGCAAAAAAGAAAATAATGGAAGAGATAAAAAAATTTGATTCCAGGCCAGAAATAGAATTTCGTAATAATAAGGCATTTATTAAATTGGACAACAAGGCAATTCCATTATTAATTGGAAGAAAAGGCAAGACTATCCAGGAACTTGAGAAGAAGTTGGGGATAAAAATAGAGGTTCTTCCAAAGGTTTCGACATTGAAAAAGATAGCTAAATTTACCGTTCGGGAAACCGGAGCATATATAATATTTAATTTTACAAAAAATCTTTCTGGAAAGACAGTGAATTTTTATATCGGAGATGAGTTTGTTTTTTCCGCAGTTATAGGCAGAAATGGTCAGGTAAGAATCAATAAAGACGGCGATATTGGAAAGACGATATTAAAAGGTGTAATGAGAAACGATATAAAAACATTTATCTAAACATCAATTTCTATTTTATGGATTTATTATAATAAAAAAATTTCTATATAAGATATATATGCCCTTGTAGCTCAGTTTGGATAGAGCGCTGCCCTCCTAAGGCAGGTGTCATGAGTTCGAATCTCATCAAGGGCGTTTTAATGTATAAAACTCGATGCGAAAGAGCAACATGCATAATTACCAAATTCAATTACTCAAATACAGTAGATCCGAAAGTTGATGGCACCGTCAACTAGATTTTAGGGGGGTTAATCTAATTTAAGTATTATCTAGACTTCCCAAGCTGTTTCCCCAATATGTACTTGCATTATTTCTCCATCACTGCCTCTAACAATAAATTCCAAATAAATCTTTTTTGTTGTTTCCAGAATGACAAAACCCAAATTTTTTGTTTTAACAACTTGCGTTCCAGAAAACCTTACATACCAATAGTAAGTATCTTCCCAGTTATTATCTTCTATTTTTTGTTTTATTTCTAATACTTTACATACGTCTTTATTTTTACATAGAACAATCTTTTCCAACACCGGCTTATCTTTTATCAGATCGCTAAACTCATTAAAATGATGTGTTGTTTTTACATAATTAATAACTTCTTCTTTGCCCTCAATACCAGCTGGTAAAACAACAAAACCAGTAATTCCTCCTTCAAATCTCATTAAACTCATAAATAATCCAATAAAAGCTATTAAAAGAACAACTAACAAAGTTATTTTTATCTTTTTTGTTCTTTCTAATTTTTTATGAACTTCCCTTTTTGCTCTTTTTTTCATCATAATCAATCTTTTAACTTTAATTCTAATTCTTTAATCTTATTTTCAAGTTTCGTTTTAGTTTTTTCATAGCCTTCTTTATCGATAACACCATCGTTGTAAGCTTTCGTTAATTTATTTAGTTCATACTTAAGCTTATTTCTCTCTTTTTTTATTTTCTTTCTATTAATCCCTTGTTTTCTCTCTTCCTTTTCTTTTAATTCTTTTTTCAATTTTTCTAATTTTTTGTTTAATTTCTCTTTACTCTTTTCATAAGATTTCTTATCAATATCTTCGTCTTTGTACATGTTTTCTAAATTTTGCAGATGTTTTTTGACCTTTAATATCTCTTCTTTAATCTCTTCTTCTGTTCTTTTTGCCAAAACGCCTTTCTTAATCTTTTCTAATTCTTCTTTCAATTTTCTTTCTCTTATCAAAACAAAACCCAACATAGCTAAAACTGCAACAATAATTCCAATTAAAATTGAAGTTTGCGGTTCTACCTCAATCGATGGAATAACTGGTTTTTTAACAGGCTTTTTAGAAATGACCAGTACGGAAGGTTCTTCTTTTCTGTCTTCGTCTGAACTAACTATGAACTTGATGGAATATTGTTTTTCTTCTAAACTTGGTTTAAATCTTACTGTAAATGTTGCTGTTTCACCAGGCTCGATATCAACTGTTTTAGGGTTTATCAAGTAAAGATACGAAGGCAATCCAGAAATTGTTAACTTAACATTATGTAAAGTACCATCCCCAACATTTTTTACTATTATATTTTTTGCAATAGTTTCATTTAATTTTAATTCAATAAATCCTGGATAATCTAAAATTCGGGCTCTCCCTATTTTCTCTTCTACCTTCTCCTCTGATTTTTCTTCAGGTGTGATATTGGTGGTAGTTGTGGTAATTTCCTTCTCAGCAGGAGATATGCCAGCACTACCCGGAGCAGAAGGTTTTTCAGCAGGAGCTTCTACTGCTGTAAATGATTTTGATGCTCCGGAAACTTCTGTTCCATAATAAACCAAAACCTTGAACCAATACTCTCCTGTTTGCGTAATTTCATCACAAGTTAGCTGAGTGTTCCAACTCTGGCCAGGTTGTATTAATTTAGCTCCAGAGCCATAACATTCGTCATCATCCCCACCGCAAAGATTGTCCTGACTTGAAACAATACAATATTCATACTGATATTCCTGAGCACCAGTTCCCTCATTGGTTATCGTAACATCTGCTGTGATCGTTGGGATGGTTTTATCGCTTATGGAATTAATTGTAACTTCAGCAGGACTTGATTCTAATTCCCAGTAATCGCTGTATTTGTTTGTAATACCATTTACAACAGTTGTAACGACTGCTTCCCATGTTCCATCTGTCATTGAAGAAGTTGTTGTATAATTGAATGAATAAATACCTGTTTCCTCTTTAGTCATAGTAAAAGGTCCTATCGCATTTCTGACAGGATCGTATAACATAACAGTCGGATTTGAATCAGCATCTTTCGGCTGCTGTAGATAATCATCTATCCAAACTTTTAACAAGAAATCGGAACCAGCAGCAACTTCACCAAAATCACTTAGTCTTACATGAAAATCAGAGCTAATAGTTTGATTTATGTCTTGAGTTGTTTCATTAATTGCTACACTCAGTGTGTAAATATTTTGGGTATCTGTTTTTATATTATTAAGCAAAGTACATATTGTTGAGTTTGGATTTGTAGAGCATTGATGCAATTCTTCCAAGTCATCAACTTCTAATAAGATTGTTGAAACAGTTGAGTTAATTGCCTCTGTTGTTATGTTGACCTGCTCTGTTAGAGTTTTCAAATAAGTTAAATTTCCTAATATACTTGATAATCTGTTTTGCGTGTAAGCATGTTCACCGAATAAAGTATTCTGGTTTTCATCATCAGCAGGATTTCCAATATAAATTAAGGTTTGCTGTGTGTTGTTGTAAGTTTCATTTAATTTAATGTAAACTGTGTTTTGCAGATAATCATAATTATTCTGTGTTGTTGTATTGATTTCTGTTAATCTGTTTGTTATGTCATTGTCTAAATAATTGTCAATCTCATTTACAGTAGAATTAATTTCAGTTAATCTTGTTATAACTTCTGTCATGTTTTCTTGGGTTGCTACATTATTAACAAGCCAAGTAACATCATCTTGAATGTTATCTAACTTAGTTTGTAAACTTGCATTAATAGATGTTAAATTAGAGCCTATTGAATTTACTGTATCATTAATCGATTCCAACTTTGAAATTATTTCTGTCATATTTTCTTGAGTTGCCACATTATTTATCAACCATTCTGTATCTGATAATATTGCAGAGATGTTTTCCTGAGTTGCCATTTCAGAATAAATTGTATTGATGGTGGAGTTAATATTATAAAGATAAGAGCAGAGGGCGTAGTTTGGGTTGGAGGCATTGTTTAAACTTTCATTAGAGCAGTCTGTCTGTGTTTTGATAGTGTTGATTGTTGAGTTTATTGTATCTAATTTTTGGCTGAGCAAGGTGATGTTTTCCTGAGTTGCCACATTATTAATCAGCCAAGTAACATTATTCTGAACATCTTGCAAGGCAGAAGCTGTTGTCATGTCATTGTAAATATCAATTGTTTGCTGATAGGTTAAATTAGAAATATTGTAGAGCTGTTCTGCTGTGTAAGTTCCCCATTTTCCAATCAAAGCTTGAGTTTCAGTATAAACATCATGTATTGTTGAGTTAGCATCATTTATCTTATCATACAAAACAGTTGCATTGTAAGTTCCCCATTTATCCAAGACATCATAAATAGTTGAATTGGCATCATTAACTTTAGGGTAAATTGTATTTTGCAGGTAATCATAGCTGTTGTGCGTTGTTGAGTTTATTTCCTGTAGGTAGGGGATGATTGTGTTTGTTATTGTTGTGTTGATGTAATCTACAATATCGTATATATCTTCTAAATATTCCTCTGTTTTTGTTACCCTGAAAACTCTTGCAGCCACAAAATTATTTCCTATGTAATAAACAGCATAATCCCCGTAAGGAGCGTCTGAAGGTATTGTTTGTTTTGCTGCATATAATCCTGAAGCAATTTCTGTTAATTGCAGGTTATCTATCCATTGCGTTAGATTTGGATAAAAAATATCAACATAAACATTGTCATTGGTTACTGGATTTCCGTCAGAATCTTCAAGAGTTACAGCAATTGTCATATTGTCTCCTCTGCTGTAATAATCTCCTAAAGCAGTTTGTTCATAAACTGTTTTTGCGTAAGTTTCTGAGATAGAAATTGTTGCATTTGTAGAATCAAAAGAACCATTCTGGGCAGTATAATTAACTGTAAATGTATAAGCTCCAACAACATTACATCTTGCAACCCAGTTTTGCGTTACTGTATCAGTTTCATTATAATCCCCTTTGACATAACTTGCCTGATAACCATTTGCTAATTGGCAATTGTCTGAATCGTAAATTAAAGTTACGCTAACATTTTCGCACCAATCCCCTGCACAAACACTAGAAGTACTAATATCAAACCATGTTGCTACTTTTTCAGCTCCAGACATATTTATTTGTGTATTGTTAGGATAACCCTGAGAATAATCTGTTGTAAAGAAAATCTGGCTTGAGTTTAGATTTCCAGCAGAATCATTAACATAAACTGTTATATTATAATTATTGTCATTTATTTGGTCTGGAATATTAATTGTTCCATTGTTGCAATTAGCAAGGGTTTCATTCTGTCCTGTAATATTAGTAAACCAGCAGGAATCTAGGTTTGGGTCTGTTGCTGTGTAGTTTAAATCTAAAGTTGTTTCATAAGGATGCAGTTTGTAAGTTGTTCCATTGACAGGATAAGAAACTGTCAGGCTTGGATTTGTTAAATCAACAGTAAAATAATAATATTCATTTGTACTGTTTACAGTTCCGTCATTTGCTATAACAGTCCAGTTATACAATCCTTCAGACAAAGAAGTCCAATTATAAGTTAAGATTGTCCCATTTGTCTGGTTGTAAAAGGTTGTTAGTAAAGAACCATTACCATAAAACCAGACAGTCATATTATCTAAATTAGAATCATAAACGGTTGCATTCAGCAAAGAATAATCAACAGAAATATAAGAATTATTTTCAGGAGCATTTAAAGTTACATTAGGAGCAGCATTCAAAACAGTATAATCAACAGTAACATTGTATAATTCTGGGGTATAAGAAGAATCATCTGTTTCAAATTCATATTTGTATTGAAAGTATTGGTTGTTTGTAACACTCAATTCTTGTGGTGAAGTGTCATTTACATCTGTCCAACTTTCTCCAGAACAGTTTGCATCATCACAGCTTCTTACTGTTAAATTTAACCTCAAAGCCCCTCTTTTGTAATGGTCTAAGATTTCCTCTGCTGATAAAGAACGGTTGTAAATAGCAACTTCGTCAATCAAGCCGTTGAAATAATAGTGACTACTCAAACTATCTTTTCCTAATACCAAATTAGCATTTGCTAGTGTAATCGCTCCAGTTTTTGCAGTAGAACCAACAGCAGTACCATTTTCATATAGAATTACATTAGAACCATCATATACTGCCACTACATGAGTCCAAGAAGTTGAAAGAGCGTTAGGGGATTTTACATAAGTCCCTGATATTCCTACTCTGAAAGCTTCTACCCCCGAATCATCAGCAATATCTAAGATATATCCTTTAGCTGGAGCTTGAAATTTATTTACAATTCTTGCTCTACTCCCTGTAGCTATACCAGAATCAGAACTTGCTTTTACCCATACCTCAATCGTAATCGTATCAGTAATATCCAAGCTAGCATCATTTCCACAGTCAATATAATCATCTACCCCATCAAAACCAATTGCAGTATTGAATTTTCCATCCACACCATATGCTATTGTTCCTGCTGATGTTCCATTATTTCCCTCTCCAGAAGTATCTTCAATTGTTGTATATCCTTGGGACCAAGTATTTTCATTCAAATGCCATGCCGACACTAATCCATTCTCATTTCCAGTATGAGAATAACCATTGCCAGAATTATAAAGATTAGAAACATCTTCAGAACTTAATGTTTTATTATAAATTGCAACTTCATCAATTGCTCCTGCAAAATTTCTGTAATTTGTTGGGAAATTATGCATTGAACGCCCAATAAGAACATCTGAAATATCTGTATTGAATGTCTTTGTCCAGGTCATTGTTTGACTACCATCTAAATAACCTTTAGCAGTGGTTCCATCAAAAGTTATTACTATGTGATGCCATGTATTCGCTGTAACAGTTCCTAATGAGGGGGATAATGACCCCCAATCATGAAGATATATCGTTCCATCAGACTTGACAAGAACCTCAAATAAATGATTAGGTGTTGATGCCTTGGTACCCAAACTGACCACTGCATCGTAATCAGACGCTGGCAAAGAAGGCTTAATCCAGACCGAAATTGACCGTGGAGCGTTCCCTGTTGGGATGTTATTATGTGGCGCTATAACATAATCATCTGTACCATCAAAACTTCCTTCTCTTCCTAAACTTGGACCTCCTGAATCTGCCTGCGTGTTGGCTCCATTAAAAGCAAAACCTCCATTTGTGCTTTTTACATCAGCAACAACCGGTTGTTCATTCATGTGCATCAAAAGCACATTTCCTGTCATGTTTGCTCCGCCTAAGCCATTTTCAATTCCCTTGTTGTTTGGAAGTTCCTGCTGATAATAACCACCTGGTGTCCATGAAATATTATTCCACTGCGTATCAGCACCAGCATCAAATATCTTTGAAGTATAAGTTCCTGACGTGTATGTTGCATTTAACTGCACAAATCCTGAAGTATTGTAGAATGTTTGAAAGTAATTTCCTTCATTAAAATCAGATTGTGTTGATGTAAGCCATTCTGTTGCATAAACTAGAGATATTAAAGAGAAAAAGAAAATTAGAGTTATGAATAATAACTTTTTACTGCTTTTCTGCTTCCTCCCCCCCCCCAATTGGAAGGTTGGGTTTATTTATCCTCTTTTTCGTTTGCATTTTATCACGTTATGATTTACTTGGAAAAGCATCCTTTCTCCACCAGATCCAAACACCTTTTCCAGGACCTACAAATTTTCCTTTTATTAAACCTTCGGCCCTTAACATAGTTAATCTATAAAATAATTTAGTTCTAGTAACATCCTTCAAACTCTTTTTAACTAATTTTTCTACTTCTTTAGTTTCAAGAGGTTCTTCAGCATTGTTAATCACCTTCAGAACTGTCTTTGATATCTCATCATTCATTTTACCACCATAATAATGTATTGGTTAATCCATTTATAAATTTATCTATTCAGGAATATATACATTCAACTATAGAAACATTTATAAATGAATACATCTATATATTAATAGGTAAATGTATAGGTAAATATAAGATAACCCAGAGGGTTCCGCTTAACCCAGGCCCTCTGGGTGTGGAGATGGTCCGATGGAAAAGCACATCCCCACAAATAGAAGTAGGGAAAGTAGAAAATATAAATCTTTTGAAAGAGTCAGGAATAAATCTGGCAGGTTTAGGAAGAGTGAAGAGATTAAGGTTGTGTGTAGGTTCTGCGGTTCTTCTAATGTTGTTAAGTTCGGATATAATATAACAAAGGAAGGCAAGAAGCAGAGATATAAGTGTAAGGATTGTAATGCTAAGTTTACTCCTACAAGTAAATTGGTCAAACCGATTAAATTCAATTCAAATCATAAAGATGTAGAGAACGTTAAGACAAAAGAGTTAAGGAAATTGTGTAAACTTATCAAAGAAACGATTTATCCTTATCTTGATTTCAAACTTCACTACACAGCAAAATATGATACGAATAAGTTCTTGGATTTATTGACTCATGTAGCCATGAATCATGATTTTACTGAAAACGGTTCAAAAACATTTAGGTTTGTTATGAAAGGGAATACTCCTTCAGCCGATACTCTCCTTTACCATATAAAGAAGTTTAGTGTTGATGAATTGAAGAAATCTTTCATGAAAGCTTTTGAAGAGATTTTTAGAATAGCTAAGAAGGATAATGTTTTCAAAAAGAAAAAGTTAGATGTTGCGGTTGATCTCCATGATTGGCTTTACTACGGCGATAAGAACGATTTAATGGTTTGCGAAACAAAGCCGCAAAAAGGAACTACGCATTGCTTCAGATTTGCTACAATTAACATTGTTGAAGACGGAAGAAGGTTCACTCTATTGGCTATTCCTATGAGTGTGTTTTCCCAAAAGCATGGAGTTTTGGATAAATTATTGGCATATACTAAAAAGAAAATCAGCATCAACAACGTTTATGTTGATAGAGGTTTCTTCAATGTTAAATGTATTCAGGTTTTGCAGAAGCATAAGGTAAAGTGGTTAATGCCAGCCATTCAGAATACAGCAATTAAGAAATTGATGAAGGAATACGATGCTCCTAAAATCTTAGATTATGTAATGGGCAGGAAGAATTTCGATCAGGTTAAGTTCAGGTTGGTTATAGTCAATGATGAAAATGAAGTTAAAAGAGTGTTTGCCACGAATCTTAACGTAAAGGAAGAAAATGCTCAATATTTGTTTGATTTGTATGGAAAAAGATGGGGAATAGAAACTTCTTATAGAGTTAAGCAAGATTTCAAGGCAAGAACAACATCAAAGAGGTATGTTGTTAGGTTCTTTTATTTTATGTTTTCAGCTTGTTTATACAATCTCTGGATTTTGGCTAATATTTTGGTTGGTTTGGTTGTTCTGAAATTCATTCCAAAAGAGCCTTTCATAACCGCGAAGATGTTCGGAGTAATGCTTTATACTATTTGTTCTTTTTGGATCCGGGTGGTGGATAACCGTTATTTTTCTTTCTAAATTCTGGAGATTTGGTTAGTGGTAAGTATATGCACTCCTCCGATTTCTCTCAATTCAGCCATAGATCTGATGTTTAAAGATTAAATTTTCTAATTTATCAGCCATCTTCACAAAATTTTTAATCAATTTTTGAGTTTTGAGAACCATTAGATTTATCAACTTTCGGATCTACTCAAATAGCAAAAATCTTTAAATTCAAAGAAAATATAATTTACAATAAGGTGTGTATGCAATGAAAAGATATTTTTTGTTGTTGATATCGGTTTTTGGGTTATATTTTTCGTTTCCCGTATTTGCGGCTACTTTGAGCATCACAAGCAATCCCGTTAATCTGACCGCATACAACAATACGGGAACAAATGTTACAATGCTGAACCTGACATTGAACTTGGCCGGAGAAAACAGCGTCAACGTTGACAATATAATCGTTACCTTTAATTCAACAAACGGATCATTGAATGCGAGCCAGACCAATCTGAGCGTATGTCTTTATAATTCAACTGTAAATTCGTCAAATAATCTTGGTTGTGGCACGGTTTGGAATGTTAGCGGAAATGTGAACCAGACAAATATTACATTAAGCAATTTTAACATAACAAATTCCATAGAAAAAAATTTACTAATCGTTTACGAGGTTTATAGAAATGCAACAACGCCTATTAATATTTCTCTTTACATAAATGATGACTCAAGTATAACATTGAGTAATAGTAGTGTAATTATAAATTCAACATTTCCGATATCTTCCAATTTCACACAGATTCAGGACCTTCATGCCTCGGCGAGCATATCGCCAAGGTATGTTGATACAAATGTTGAAAACCAGAGCTTTGTTTATACAATTAATATAACAGGAAGTGATGAAATAAATAAAACTATTATTAACGTGCCTGTTGGATATAATGTTATCAAGGTTACTAATGTAACTGTAGGTGGAACATCGTGTTATCCGAGTCCAGCACTAGGTTGTACACCATCTTCTTCATCCAATCAAATTAACATAAGTATTAGTCCTGGTACACTTAATCAGACAAAAATTTATTTCACAGCCAATACGTCATCTACTTCTGTCAACAGCACCGCTTTTAATTCGGTCATAGACGGCGGAAATCTAACTGGCATACCGACAGATGTCACCAATGGTAGTACAAACGTCACGACCAAACAACTAATTAATGTTACAAATGTCGCTATAATGAAAAATACGGCCGTTGTAAACGGGACAGACTATTGGGAGTTTAATTTCACACTAAATATATCGGCAAACGTCTCCGGGTTAATCCAGTTCAAGATGAATCCATGGAATTCTTCCTCGGCAAATGCGACACTGAATTTGACAAATGCAACAACTGGAAATATCACATACTACGCAAGTCTCAGAAACGAAAGTAGTTTTTCAACAACAAATAAGTTTAACGTCACAAATGAATATAACATCACTCAAGGAATTTCATTAAACGCAACTGAAAACAACATTTATCACGTATTTTTAAGGATGGTTATACCATTGGGCACACCTATAGCGAGCGATTGGTGGACCACTTACAACATGCTTTTTAGAGCATTACCGTGAACAACGATTCATTTCTATATAACGGTGAATTAGAAAATGAAGATTAAAAAACAAAATATATTTTTTTTGTTTCTCGGGTCTGTCTTATTATTATCAAGTATCGCATATTCTGATACCGGCCGGTTGAATCTATCACTCAATGACGTTAACGCGGGCATAGTAACTGGTTTGTGGGGAGAAACCGTAACATCCACTACTTCAACCACAACAACTACTATATCAAGCAGCAGTTCATCAGCAACCACAACAACTACTGTAACCACGACAACAACCACTACTACAACCAGCACAACCACGACAACAACCACTACTACAACCACAACGACGATACCAACGGAGTATTATACAAATACCGTTGAACCGAATGTTACTGAAATTGAAGAAATTCTTACAAACGCTACAATCATAGAAAAAATTGAAGAGGCCGTTGGAAAAAAAGTTAATATCAATAACATGAAAAAGATTAGTGAGAATCTTAAAAAAAATCTTGATATAAGAAATGACTTGACTATAATAGGCAATGTATCTAGGTTATCAACTTTAGTTTATTATAATGGCAGCGATGACATCAAGAACCTTATGATTTACGATATTATTCCAAAATCATTTGCAACAAATGCAAGTGAAATAACGATAACAACGATCGGAAATAAAACCATAGTAAAAGAAGACCCAAGCTTTATTTTCACGTTTTCCATTTTAAGGCAGTATGACATGGTATCAATAAAGTATTCTGTTAACAAAAGGGTTAACCAATCTGCTTTGAATGAGACGAGCACATTAATTCTTGCCGAGGGTTTTGTCGAAAAGGGGTTATCGGTGTGGATGCTCATACCGCCTCTTATCATTGTTGTGGTCGCCGGCGTTTGTATATTTATTTTCCACGAAAAGATATTTGAGTTGTTCGGCACAACTACAAAACCAAAATACAAATATGAGAGAAGATATGCCAAACGGACGAAAATAGAAGCGATCAAAAACGTTTTTGAAAAAATAGAAGAAAAAATAAGAAAGTTGCTTAAAAAAGAAAAGAAATTAAAAATAGTTTACAGATATAAAAAGTAAAATATATCGAAAAACATTTTCTGACATGTTTATTTGCCTTCAAATAACTAAAATCTTTTCATCTCGAAAATCATAAAAATCGTTTGCAAAGTCTAAAAATCCAAATATCGATAACCATGATCATGAAAAGCCGCGTCATCCATCGGATAATGATATTTACTTTTCAAAATCGTACTGAATCTTACTTGCTATTACCTCTTTCTGTTCTTTGTATTTTGCTCCCTTTCTTTTATCATAGGGTACTTCGCATGCTGATGCGAGTTTAAATAAGACCAATTTACATATTTTCATCCCCGGATATAATTTAACAGGCATTTTTCCTATGTTTGTAATCTCTAAAACAAGCCTACCGGAAAAACCCGGGTCGATCCATCCAGATGTTACATGCGACGTAATACCGAGTCTGCCCAACGAAGAGTGTCCATCAACATACGCCGCGAGCTCTGGCGGTATTTTTACCCATTCTTTAGTTAAACCGAGAACAAATTCCTTTGGATGGAGTATGAATGCCTCATGATTCGTGTCATATATTTTCGTATATTCTCCAGGAGCCCTTGTATCTATAAATGGTTTCTGAAGATTTTCGAATATCTGAAATTTTGAATCTAATTTTAAATCGACCCACGCCGGTTGCACCTGTTTTTCCAAGTCTTCTAAAGGCTCTATAATAAGTTTACCTTCTTTTAGCCACTTCTTTATTTCATGGTCTGGTAATATCATAAAATAAATTTAATAATAAAGAATAAAAGATTTATATGAACAAAGAAACCCTGATTAGACATTTAATAGATTCCGGCAGCCTCAAAACACCGGAAATAATAAAAGCGTTTAAGAAGATTCCGCGCGAAAATTTCGTTCCAGAACATTTAAAGAACTATGCGTATATAGATGAGCCGTTGCCCATACTTGCCGGACAAACCATATCACAACCAACAACGATTGCCATAATGACAGAAGCGTTGAAACCTAAAAAAGGAAATAGAATTTTAGAGATCGGCGCTGGGTCCGGGTATCAGTCGGCCATTTTATCGGAGATCGTTGGCAAAGACGGTATAATAATAACGGTTGAAAGAATTAAAGAAATTTATGAATATGCAAAACAGAAATTGAAAAACTATAAAAATGTTAAAGTAGTTTGCGGCGACGGCTCTTGTGGATATGGGAAATTTGCCCCATATGATAGAATTATAGTGACTGCGTCTGCTCCGCAAATCCCAAAACCATTGAAAGAACAACTAAATATCGACGGTAGACTGGTTATACCAGTCGGTGCTTATACACAAAAAATGATGTTATTAATAAAAACAAAAAACGGATTCAAAGAATTTGACCTGGGCTATTTCGTATTTGTAAAACTTATAGGAAAGTATGGTTGGAGGGAGTAGTGTCGACGCCCCGCTTTTATTGATTAATTGTTGGACCGAGATATACATTTGCCCGTAGCGTAATCTTTCATCTATGAAGACATATTTATCAATCGATTATGAGTTACATTCCATATAGAACAAATGCTATAATGCCCGCAACCGCCGGGCCGATTATACCTCCCGTGAGTTCAACAGGCATCCCGACAATTGCACCAAAGAACCCGACAATTGCACCCACAAAGATGCCTATTAACAAACCTAATAATAGCTTGGTTTTTATACTCATATGTATCATCCACTCTATTTCAATTTTTCAAAGGCGACTGTTGTGGTAATTCCCGTCACGGCACCACACGAAATTCCAACAACAACGCTTGACAAATTCATGACAGCACCTACATATCCTACTATAAGTCCTATACAAAGCCCTATAACTATTCCATATAAAACAGATGTCGTTTTCATGAATATATTTATATTTTTTATATTTTTAAAACTTGCATGTCATTTTTTCATATATTTGAAAACAAGTATTTGGATATAAAAATTATGTACAAAAGAACAATTGCGTAATGGGCGTGTAGCTCAGTTTGGACAGAGCATCTGCCTTCTAAGCAGAGAGTCGCAGGTTCGAATCCTGTCACGCCCATCCCAAGTAATTTCCCATAAGCGATATTCTTTACAATTGGAACGTGTCATGAAAAGAGAGTTATTAATGCTTAAATATTCTTTTGATAAAATATTTTTCAGATAATATGACCAGAGTTATTTCGATTTTGTCTGGAAAAGGAGGCGTGGGAAAAACATTTGTTACAGCGAATCTTGGTATTCTTTTGGCAGATTTGGGAAAAGACATAACAATAATTGATGGGAATCTGACAACACCGAATCTTGGTTTGCATTTGGGGATTCCGCTGTTTCCAAAAACACTTCATGACGTTCTGAAAAACAAGGCAAAAATTAGCGATGCATTATACGAGCATGAATCGGGATTGAAAATCATCCCGGCGGGCATTTCATTAAATGACTTGAGGGGTATAGATGCCAGAGATTTGCCAAGCGCACTGTTGGGATTACTTGGGAATACGGGTCTGGTTATAATAGATTCTGCGGCAGGTCTTGGGAGAGAGGCACTTGCCGCGATCGAAAGCAGTAACGAGGCAATAATTGTGACGAATCCCGACCTTCCGGCCGTTTTGGATGCGATGAAAGCCACGAAACTTTCCGAAAAAATTGGAACAAAGGTTTTGGGTCTCGTTGTAAATAGAATCAGCAATAAAAGACACGAATTGTCAGAAAGGGAAATTACCGAATTAACAGAAATTCCCATACTGGCCAAAATCCCGGAAGATAGGTCTGTCAGCAAGTCGATAGCGATGAAGACGCCGATTACAAAATATAAGCCCAATTCTAAGGTAAGTATTGAACTCAAAAAACTTGCATCTGCTCTTATTGGCAGGCGGATAGAATATTCCGTACCATGGTACAGAAGGATTTTCAGTATATTTAGATAAGTGAGTATGATGAGAGAAAAACAATGGTTCTTGCGACCGGAGAACTAAAATTGTAGAATTTTTATATTTCAAAATATTAAGAAAATTATAATGATTCGAAAAAGGAAACGATTTTGGGAAGAAGAAGCAGAAAAAGACATATTGCCTATTAAATGGAAACCTAAAAAGAAAAAAATAAGATAGTTCTGTCATTGCTTTTTATCTTGTTCACTAATCTTCATCTATGACATGAGTTAAAAGCTACATCTTTCCCAATTGTTAGAAATTCTTTCGCATCCGGCAATGCGGTACATTAATTTCCCCTGTAAATCTTGCGAACCGGCCATGATATTTCAATTTTATTCTTGTTATATGCTTTCATCAACTCTTTAATAAATTCGTGTGTAATAATATATTTGGACACGAAATTCTTTACTCTTAGAATTATCGAAAACTCTATATTGGAATCGCCGAATTTATTATACCTTATAAACGGCTCAAAATCTTTTACACCGCCTTCCGTGTTTTTCAGAACTTTTTTGGCCACATCCTTTGTAACCTTTTCAACTTTTTCCAAATCACTGTCATACGCAACGCCGCAGGGTATTACAACGCTCATTTCCTCTGTCGGGTCATAATAATTTGTTATTATACTTTCTGCCAATTTTGAATTTGGAATAATGACCAGATTGTTCGGTAGCGTTCTCATTTTTGTTGACCTCCACCCTATTTTTTCGACATAACCTTTCAGTCCGTTTTCCAGTTCTATATAATCGCCTATTTTTATAGAACCGTCCGTTGCCATGTATAGGCCAGCAAAATAATTTGATAATGTGCTTTGCAAAGCCAGCGCAACAGCCAACCCGCCTATGCCCAAACTTGCCAAAATCGGCGTTAGTTCGATGTTAAACAAATGAAGAATGAAAAGAAACGCGATTATGTATATAATTATATCTATTATGTTTCTGATGCTCAGAAAAACAGTTTTTTGAACTCTCGTCAATCTTTGTTTTTCCAGATACCACGCCACAAAAGTGTTGATAACTCCTACAACTGCCCATAAACCAATGCCAATTCCAATGAGTCCAAAAATAGTGTGAATCAGAGATTCATACGAACTTATAATTGATACGCATTTCAAGCCAATATAAATGCCGGTTAAAATTATCGCATAAAACATCGGTTTTTCCAGAGCTTTCAGTATCTTATCGTCCAATGAAGTTTTCGTTTTTTTTGTAATTTTCAAAACAAATGCTCGCAGTACATAGTATACTAATTTTGCCATAATGACGGATGCGACCACTATAATGACGGCAATTATATAATTCGTATATAAACTTACGTTCATTTATACACCCTCAGCATGTCAACACTCATTTCAAACCCGGCCACCGGCTTTTCCAGATTCCACTTTTCCAAGACCAATGGATTAATTTCTCCGATTATACCTATTGAATTGTTATTAATTAAAATCTTGGCAACCCTGCCCGGAATGAAACTTCCGTGTTCGGTTGCCCTCAATTTGTAATCAATTCCAAGATTTTTCATCAAGGCGTCCAGATAGGATGATATTTCTTCATAGCCAATTGTATTATCTGTTAAAACAACCGCAAGTTTTCTTTCATTCACGGTTCCCGTTTCCCGCTTTTCATCGATATTCACGGCATCGCCGATTTCAAAGATATTTTGCGGATAATCAACATGCTTATTTTTGGACAAAAATTCCAAAAGGCTTGGCAAAATCCAACTTCTAAATACGCTCCGGTTCATGCTGACGGGATTTTCTATCTCAACGATTCTTTTATTTTTTAAATTCATCTTTTCAAACAGATTCTTTTTGCTTGTTAATGTATAAGACATTATTTCCTGCAGACCAAGACCTATCAAAACTTCTGAAATTTTATTTGAAAATATTTCCAGTTCACTCTCACTTCCAATGACAGGCAGTTTTGGCATTAGGGGCTCGATTTTATTGTAACCAAAAGAAATGATAACATCCTCAACTACGTCTCTCTGGTGCATTATATCTTGCCTGTATGCCGGATATAACAGTTCAATTCTTTTTCCTTTTAATATCGTTTTGTATCTTGCCTGTTCAAGAAGTTGGCATATTTTTTTACCATTTAGATTCAACCCTGATATCTTATTAACGTAATCTACATCAACGAATGTTTTTTTCGGCGTAAAGTCTGGCGTATTCAATACGGTATCCGGATAAACAATTTTCACCGTTTCTAATTTTCCTCCCCTGTCCGCCAGAGCGGCAACTATTGTATTAAGCGCGGGCAATAAAAACTTAAGCCTGAATCCGCTGCATTCGATGAAGATGTCCGTCGTTTTTTCCGTGACCTTGCCCGTATAATCTGAATTAATTATCGGTGGCAGGGAGAGGACATTGTTAGCGGAATCTATAAATATCGGATACTCTTCGCAATCTTTTAGCAAATGACCAAATTCCTTTCCTTTCGGATGTTTATTAAGAATTTCTCTCGGTGTCAACTTATCTTTAAATTCTAAAGGAACGAACTTTATCCCGTCCGGTTTAACGGTCGTATATTTTATCGGGGGAGTTATTTTATTTAAATCGTAAACGCCGATTGCAACCTCTTTTCTGTTTCTTCCAAAGGTTCCCGAAACTTTTTCCTGAAGCTGAATCATTTGTGATAAAATATTTTCATTCATTTTCAAATTCTTTACAACGGCACAGACCGTCAGGGGCCTGACTTTACTTACTTTTTTGTCAACATTCACGACAACGGACGACTTGCCAACAGAATAATCCGGCAAACCAACATCCTTTGTTACCCTTCCCCGCATTTCTCTGCAAATTCCTTCAGCGCTCCATAAATCAGGTCTGTTCGTATCCTTTATATCGATTTTTATCGCATCATTATCTATTGAATCTATTTCACCTTTTGCATACAGCACAGCATTTTCCAATTCTTCCGCGCTCAATTTCTTTCCAATTAAATTACACAAATCTTTATATGAAACATCAATAGTCGGCATCATATCACCTCTTTTTCTCTCAACCACTTCAAGTTCTGAGCAAATAAGTATCGTATGTCTTTTATACCGAGTTTAAACATCGCCAATCTATCAATTCCAAGCCCCCAAGCTATTACTGGAACATCGACGCCGAGCGGTCTTGTCAACTCCTCTCTGAATATACCCGCGCCGCCAAACTCGATCCAACCTAATTTTGGATGCTTTGCAGACAGTTGAACCGACGGTTCGGTGAAAGGGTAATAATCGCCATAGAATTTTATTTTTTCTGCGTCGGCAAACTCTATTGCAAACATTTTTAATATGCCAAGCAAATCTCTGAATGTTAAGTCGGGGTCTATTACAATGCCCTCAACCTGATTGAACTCCAACAAATGCGTGGCATCAATAATATCCGGTCTGAAACATCTTGCTATTGAAAAGTATTTTCCGGGAATTTCTACATTATGTGCTAAACACCTTGCAGATAAGCATGTTCCATGCGCCCTTGGCATTAATTTAGCAGCTTTGTCTGGGTCCCATTTATATCCCCAGCCGCTGCTTCCGGTTGTCCATCCGTTTTCATGCACGGCCTTCACCCTTTCAACTATTTTTTTTCTCGGGAGATTCCCGCGTTTCGGATATTTTAATCGGTACGTGTCCGTCCAATCCCTCGCAGAATGGTTTTGCGGCTGATACAAAGCATCAAAGTTCCAGAATTCGGTTTCTATTAAAGGTCCCGTCATTTCTTTAAAGCCGAGCTCAACGAGTTTTTGCCTTACCGAAGAAAGAAACTGGTTATATGGTTGTCTTTTTCCAATATGTATTTTTTTTCCAACGACCTCAACATTATACGGTTTCAAATCAATTTCTCTCCATAAACCAGTTTTTATCAGTTCCGGAGTAAGTTTTGTTATCTTCTTTTTTATCTGTTTTCTCGCCTTCACAACTACGGTTTCTTTCACTTCCTCTATCAATTTGCGACCGAGCAGGATTTTTATCAGTCTTTCATCGACTTTTTTATTATTTTTAATATCTCTCAACGCATTTTCTTGTTCAAAACTTTCCGGCTTTTTCACCAATTTTAATAATCCATTTTTAATTATAACCCATCCGTTTCTCTTTGCCCAACCAAGAGCTATGGAAAAATTGTCGATTTTGTTTTTCGCTTCATTTATTGGTATTGCCCCATTATTTAGTAATTCAATCAACTTTCTTTCTGGCGTACCTTGTTCTAAATATTTTTCTGCTTCTTGCGTAAGCCTGTACATAAGTATCATTTGTTTCTAATAAATTTAAACATACCATTAATCGCTTATTTTTTATTTAACCTACCATTTCCCCCCGTCCATATGGTATCCGTTTCTGAATTTCTTCTAATGGGATTTTTTCTATTATTGCTTTATCCTCCGGCAGGGACTTTTGTAATAATCTTGTTTTTATCTGTTTTGCAAGTTCAAAACTGTTTACATTTCCGGGTTTGATCGTTATAAAGTATTTGCACCGAGTTGATATCGTTTGTAAAGGCCCGATTAAAATAATTCCATCTCTATTAATTCCGACTGCAAGTTTCAGCGACATTTTTTTCAAATAATTTTTTTCTCCAAGAATCTCAAATAAATCTTTTGACACACTTCTGTCAGATTCTTGAATTTTGCCGATTTGGTTCGCGCGAACCCAATAAGTATTCATAGAATCCGTTCCAAGTTTCCACGCTCTTGAATAGCATGCCACAATTTCTCCGGCCTCTTTTATGGCGACGGGTGTTATCTCCGTGAATTTGGATTTCTTTTTTCTTTTGTCTATCTCGGCTTTAATAACAGCAACCGGAGCATCGTCGATATCTGCATGCAAAACGATATCCCGCCGTGATATATGTTTTTTCAATATTTTTTTCTTTGTTTTATCATCGTTTGCGATAACGACCAGAAAATTGTCCGATGTCATGAAATTACAAAAATGTTCGTACCATCTTTTTCTCGGTTTTTTCGCCTCTTTCTTTTTTGGCTCTTCTGGCCCGGCGGTTTTTTCTGTCGCGGCCGGCGGTTTTTTTCTTTTAGAAAAAGTCAATTCCTTATATCTATTAGCGTTTTCTTCCACGCTTTTATCGATTTCAAGCTCTATTTCATGTCCATTCAATTCTATCGTAACCAGTCCTTCATCTTCTTTTATTTCTTTTATGGCGTTTGCTTCGATTGAGTCTTCCCTTTGAATAATTTCTTTTATCGTGTTCCAATCGTATTTTAATTTCGCATTGTTTAATGTCGTCAATATAGATTCAACCAGGCCGTAATTTTTATAAATCAAGTCACTCTCTATTTTTTTATCGGTTTTGACCCGCGTGATATTTTTTTCATATTCTTTTTGCTTGGCTAATATCTTTTGTTGGCTTTCTTTTACTATCTTTTTCTCGGTTTCCGTCTTTTTTATTTTTTCTTCCTCTTCTTTACGGAAAAATTCATTTAATGCTATGTTGAAACTATCAAAATATTTCTTGTCAAATTCTTTGTAAAGCGTCAACTGAAACGGGACAACGTCTATGGGTTTTTTGTCTTCTAATACGATATGGGGATTTGAATCTTCCGAAATAAAACCCTTTATAATATTGAACAGATTTTCAATATCGTTTTCTTCCAATACCTTTTTCTCATTAATTTTTGCCCTGATGCACGCCTCTTTAGCATATAAAGGCCCAATAATATTTCCGAGAAATGATATCGCATTTAAGTTTGATGATAAGAACAATTGTTTAAAACTTGTAATGTCATTGATATCCACGACCTTTGGAAACGTGTATTTCTTCCTCGGTAAAATTTCTCTATCTTTTTGCCGAAACTCCAAAGGCATCAAAATCTTATAGTTTGAATCGCACAATATGTAATTTCCATGATTAAACAATTCGCATATTAACACGGAGTCATCCGCAGAAATCTTTATAATTTTACCAAGTTTATATTGTTGAATCGATTTTACGATTTTTCCTCTCAAATATTTTCTCAGAAACATACAAAATTGTGATGACGCTTCAGTAATTTTTTCCATTTCCGTTAGGTGAACCCTTTCTGGTGAAATAAAGAGTTCGATCTCTTTTGGTAATGATTCTTTTTTCATTAAATGAAATTTTAACCTTAAATTTCTATCATTTTGATATATTGTATCTATTCTCGCGTTTTTCAGGAACTGCAATTCATCAATAATATATTTTAATTCAATTGAAGAAATTTCTTTTTCCATAAAATGAATAATTCAATCTAATATTTAAAGTAAAACTCGTTGTTATTGAAAAACAAATATTTATTTAGCCAAATTTTTGATATCCTCCTTTTTAGCGCCGAAATATTCCTCGAACAGCTTCGTCGTTGATATTTTCTTTGTTCGCGAATGTTTCTCGGTTTTTACAAATCCCCTCTCTTCCAACTCTTTGATATATTCGTAAACTCTGTTGCCCAATACCTTGACCAGATCCGATTGTGTGACGGGTTCATAACGAGTTATGACGGAAAGCACCCTTAATAATCCGCGTGACATGTCCGCATGTCTTGTAAGCTTCGAAACTTTGTCGATATACTCGGGCTTCACGGTTAGTCTTAATCCGCCGATCTCTGATAATTCTATACCGCTTTCATTTTTTTGATATCTTTCTTTGAGTTTATTGAGCAATATTTTTATTTCATCTTCTTTCATCTTTAAGATACCTTTTAATTCGTATAAATGCAGCGGTTTTTCTGTCATGAACAATGCGGCTTCCAACAATGCGATTTTCGTTTCCGTATTTTGTTTTTCCATTTTTATCATTCTTATTTCCGAGCATTAGATATTTTTATCAATATTCTTATTCCGCGAATGCCGGTAAATAACGAGTTGCTTATATATGGCGGAATCTATCATAGAAATATATTTATGTTTGGTCAATATAAATGGTCACCCACAAACATATATAAAAATTTCGGCTTAAATACCGATTTTCTTTAAAACATCGTTAACATTTGATTTTAAATCGTTTAAGTTTCCGTCATTAATTATTGTAAAATCCGCCATGGCGATGGGTCCAGCCTTGTTTATATTCTCTATTTCCGAATAATCCCTTTCTTCGGCCTCTTTTTTCGTGAGCGGTCTTATACGCCTTTTTGATAATCGCTTATATCGTAAATGCGGAGGTGTATGAACTGCAATTATTACAAGTCTTTTATCATATTCTTTTTTCAGGACCTTATATTCTTCCCAACTATATAGACCGTCGATGACAACGTCGGAACTCTTGAGAAGATTATCGATTTTTGGTATGTTAAGTTTTGCGTAAGCGCTCATGCCATATCTTTTTCTCACGTTTTCACGAACAATCTTTTCATTTTTCTCATTTCTTTTAAGTCCGAGCCTTTTCAGTTCGTTATCTGTTATGTCACCGAATCTTATGACGGGTAATTTCCTCTTTTTTAGAATAGACGATACCTCGGATTTTCCGGAGCCCGCCAACCCAACTATGGCGATAACTTTATTCATAACAAGAAATAGTTTTCATATGTTAAATATTTAGCGTGATTAAACCATGTATAAATTATTTGTATTCGCCCCTCTTAATATTTTTCTCGGATTCAAAAATATATTTCAGCAACTCTTCTTCGTTTTTATGCCGCTTCGCAAGAATTCTGGCCGCGGCTTCTGGCTCTATTCCGCAACCAGATAAAGCTAATACAGCCCTATAACCATAGGCGATTATCAAATTAGCCGTTCTTCTTATTTTGGCGAACTCTTTATTTTCATCGATCCCGATTTTTTTATTATTAAGTTTATTTCTTATGCTACTTAATAATTTATGCGAAATTTTATTTGTTATGCCGATCAAAGAGGAACCGCAAATCGGGCATTCTATTTCTTTTATATCCGATATCCTTTTAGTTATGTAATATTTTCCACAGTTCATGCAGACGAGCGTTACCGTAGTATTTAATAATCTTTTTTTAAACACTTCGAAGACGTTTCCAATCGGCACTTTTGGGACAATCGGTTCACCGAATTGATAAATCAGATTTTGCTTTCCGAGAGGACTCAGACCACTCTTGCATATAATTTTTATTTTTTTATTCTTAATTTCATTCAGAATTTTTTCAGTGCTTCGTAAGTCAAGTTTTTCAAAAAATATTTCATTCATTACCTCTTCATAGATTGGCGTGTTTTTATAAAATGAGATTATTTTATTTATGTTAATTTTATCCAAATAAGTTTCATGTGAAATTACTCCAAATCTTTTTGCAACTTGGATGAATTTCAATTTAAATAATGAAGAGGTTTCCGTTGATCTAGTCAAAATATTTTTAATGTTTCCCGCATTTTCTATAATCTTTTTCACATCATTTGGATTTACAGCAGTTTTGAGAATAATAGAGTATGGATTTGTTTTCATTTGCGATGCGATGCCATATTTCAAGTTCAGCATGGCGCTTATATACCTTCCGATAGTATCGTTAACCATAGATCCAAAACAAGAATGAATGATTATAAAGTCTCGGTAATCTTCGATCAAGATATTTTTATCATCTGGTATGATATATTTTTTCCTTTGGTTTCTTATAATTTTTTTCATCTCTTTAAGACTTGAATCGTCAATGCCGTATTCTTTTTGCATTTTTTCATCAAAATTATCTATACGGCGCCTTAATTTTCCAACATCTTTTGCAACTTCAAGAGAAACGGGAATCATCTCACCCTCCCACGATGGTATCGGCGAGTCCGCATCATCTGACGGTTCAACCATAACTTTTTTCTTTTCTTTTTCCACGACTTTCCATGCCACACCCTTGCATATAAAGGAGTTCCCGGTTTCACAATGCTCTATAACAAAATTCTCATCCAATGTTCCTATGGGCTCATTTGTAATCTTGTTGACGACTATATATTTGCCGGTCTCCGATATCGTTGATAAGTTTTCAAAATAATACCGCCACGCTTTCCTCCTTCTTATTATTTCCATATTTGCATGATCTATAAACAGAATATTCAATCCCGAAAGAAATGATAATACTTCATCGAATTTATTTTTTGTTAGACTCCTATATGCCCAAGCATTCTTGACTATATTGTAAGCTTCATCGATTTTTATTCTGTATTTATCTATTGACAAACCAACAATTTGATGTGCGAGAACATCCAATGGGTTCTTACGAATTTTTGTTCTTTCAATTTTATTTTCTTTTAAATGCTTATTAATTACGGCGGATTCAAAAACATCTCCCTTGTTTGTTAACAGAATACCAACCACTTTTTTATAAATGTTATGCCCGCTTCTTCCAACGCGCTGAACCAATTTTGTTACCTGTCTTGGTGATAGATATTGAACAACTACATCAACAGAACCTATATCAATACCCAATTCAAGAGAACTCGTTGCTATCAATGCTTTGAGTTTTTTGCTCTTAAACATCTTTTCACTTTTGATTCTCACATCCTTTGATAACGAACCGTGATGAACCTCTTGTTTTATATTTTTATCTAAAATTCTCAACCTCGAGGATAGCATCTCTGCCGTATGTCTCGTGTTTGTAAATATTAAGACAGAATTGTTTGATTTAACCAAATTCGATATTTCTTTTAACCTTGCTATGCAATAACTATCGGCGAGTAATTCATCCTCTAATTTTTCATCACCAATTTTAGGTATCGGCAGTTTTATGGTTATTTTGATTTCTCTTTCATCCTTGGTTTTTACAATTTTTGCATTTCCAATAAAGTTTGCGACATCTTTTTCACTCCCTATCGTTGCCGAAAGCCCGATTATCTGAAATTTTCCAGACATTTGTTTCAGTCTTTCTAATGCAAGCGATAATTGAATACCCCTTTTACTTGAAACCAATTCATGGATTTCATCTATTACGACATATTTGACATTGCTCAGATGCTTTTTCATCTTCTTTCCGGTCAGGATTGCCTGAAGCGTTTCCGGCGTTGTTATTAAAATATGCGACGGGATTTCTCTTTGTTCTATTCTCTCCTTTTGTGCCGTATCACCATGCCTTATTGCTATTTCTAAATCGAGTTTGTCCGACCACCAAAATAACCTTTCAAACATGTCGCGGTTTAAACTTCTGAGGGGAGTTATGTAAAGGACAGATATTTTTCTTAATGGATTTTCATATATTTTGTTGAATATGGGAAGCATTACGGCCTCCGTCTTTCCCAATCCGGTGCCAGCCACGACCAAAACATTTTCACCGCTCAAAATTTCTGGAATTGCCTTTTTTTGAATGTTTGTCGGCTCTTTGAACCTTTTTTTAGCGAGGTCTTTCAACTTGGGATGCAACAAATCGAATACGGGCATAAAAAGATATGGAAATTAAAATTCAAATATATGCTCAATTTCTTTATATAATCCACTGCGTCTCCGTCTTAAACCTTTAATTCTTTTGTTTCAAATACTTTTTATGCAAATAAAGGGATTTGTTCCAACTTCTTTTGTTGATTGGGACGGCAAGGTATCGAGCGTTGTATTTCTCTCGGGATGTAACTTCAGATGTGTTTATTGCTATAACATAGATTTGATACTTTATCCGGAAAAATTGAAAACGATAGAGTTTATTACAATAAAAAAACATTTATTGGAAAATAAGGGATTAATAGATGGCGTGGTTCTCTTGGGCGGGGAGCCAACGATTCACAACGACCTGCCGGATTTGGCAAAAAATATCAAAGCTCTTGATATTCCTGTAAAATTAGATACGAATGGTTCTAATCCAGACATGATTCAATATTTACTCGACAATAATTTAATCGACTATGTTGCAATGGATATAAAAGCGCCATTAAATGAAAAGTATAGTAAAGTGACGGGCGTTGCCATCGATTTAGAAAAGATTAAAAGAAGCATCGACCTATTAATTAATTCAAATATCGACTATGAATTTAGAAGTACGATACTACCATCCTTGCATTCCAGGACCGATGTTATTGAAATGGCAAAATCTATAAAAGGAGCGAAAAGATATTTTCTGCAACAGTTTAAAAAAGGAAAGACCCTGAATCCGAAATTTGAAAATGCGAAACAATTTACCAAAAAAGAATTCGAATCCATAAAAGATGAATGTAATAAATATGTTTCCACAAAACTGAGAATATGAGTCTAATGTTTTTATAGATTTATAATTAAAAAATAAAATATGAACGATCTTAAAAAGATAGAGGAAAAGTGGCAAAATAGATGGAAAGAATCAAAGATATTTGAGGCAGAACGGGATAAAAGAGAAAAATTTTTCATTACTGTCCCATATCCCTATGTTTCTGGTCCATATCATATCGGTCACGGGAGATCGTACACATGCGGGGACATTTTTGCGCGATATAGGCGATTGAAAGGCTATAATGTATTATTTCCCATGGCATTTCACATTACAGGGACTCCCGTATTGGCGGTTTCTAAAGCCGTTCAAATGAGAGACCCGAAAGCATTGGATACGTTTAGAAAATATATATCGTATCACACAAAAGACGAGAAAGAAATAGAAAAGATTCTGAACTCTTTTATAAAACCCATTAATGTTTACACATATTTTTCAAAGACAATGAAAAAAGATTTTAACAATTTGGGAATGAGCCTCGACTGGACCAGAGAATTCACTACGGCGGATAAAATTTACAACAAATTTATTGAATGGCAATATCTCAAATTTAAAGAAAAAAAATATCTGATAAAAGGAGATTACCCCATTACCTTTTGCCTAAATTGCGGTAATGCCGTTGGTGAGGATGATATAAAAGATGGGGATACGGACCCAGTCTCTGTAAACGAGTTTACCATCATAAAATTTAAGTTGAATGATGATAACGAGCAATTATACCTTGTTGCCGCATCACTGAGACCGGAAACTATTTTTGGTCAGACGAACTTATGGGTAAATCCGAATATCGAGTATGTTAAAATCCGCGTAGATGATGAAACGTGGGTTATTAGCGAAGAATGCGCCGAAAAAATATCATTCCAGAAAGAGGGAGTAAAAATAATTGGCAAAATAAAAGGTTCTGAATTAATTGGTAAAAAATGTTTCGCACCGGGTGTTAATAAAGAAATCATAGTTTTGCCATCCTTCTTTTGCGACCCGGATGTCGGTACGGGCGTGGTAACTTCTGTGCCGTCTGATGCGCCTTATGACTGGATTGGATTACATGACCTGCAAAAAGACAGAGAACTTTGCAAAAAATACGGGCTTGATTACAATAAAATAATTAAGATAAGACCGATTCCGATAATAGAAACAAAGGAATGGGGAGACAATGGAGCAGAAAAGATAATAAAGCAAATGAATATCAAAAACCAAAATGAAAAAGAAAAACTCGACGAAGCAACTCAAATTATTTACAGAGCTGGGTTTCATACTGGAATTATGAACAAAAATTGCAAAAAATATGCCGGCATGCCGGTCTCTAAAGCAAAAGAACTCGTGAAAAATGAATTAATCAAAAATAAGATGGCGGATATATTTCTTGAGACATCAAGAAAAGCAAAATGCAGATGCGGCGGTAAAGTTATCGTTGCAAAGTTAAAAGACCAATGGTTCTTGGACTACAATGCAAAGGGATGGAAGGAAACTGCAAACGAATGCTTGAATAACATGACTATTTATCCCGAAAAATATAGACAAAATTTTAAATCAGTATTTAAATGGTTAGATAAAAGGCCCTGCGCAAGAAGGCGTGGATTGGGAACGAAATTACCATTTGACAAAAATTGGATTATAGAAAGTCTCAGCGATTCAACGATTTACATGGCATTTTATACAATTGCGCATATAATAAGAAATAATAAAATAAAACCCGAACAGCTGATTCCGGAGTTATTTGATTTTGTGTTTCTAAATGAAGGTAATATAAAAGATATATCAAAAAAATCTAAAATTCAAAGTAAAATCATAGAAAAAATGAAAAGCGAATTTGAATACTGGTATCCGGTTGACCAGAGGCATACGGCAATCATGCACATATCGAATCATCTCAGTTTCTTTATTTTTCATCACGTTGCGATATTTCCAAAAAAATACTGGCCAAAGACTATCACTTTAATAGAACCCGTGATAGTGGAAGGTGTTAAAATGGGAAAGAGCAAAGGAAACGTTATCCCTCTGGCAAAAATTAATGAAAATTATGGGGCCGATGTATTCAGATTGTATATGGCTCATCAGGCAGAGTTCGGTGCAAAGATAGACTGGAAAGAGTCAGAGGTATATGCCACTAAAAAACGGCTAGAGCAATTCTACTCTCTGGTGCTCTCAAGAAATTCAAATTTGCCGGAAAAGAATAAAAATCTATCTTTACACGGAGCGGCACTTCTTTCAAAGTTCATGAGAAATATAGAAGACGCCACGAATCATATCGACAATTTTAATTTGAGAAAGTATGCACAAACGATATTCTTTGATGTAATGAATGATATTAGCGCATATATTAAGTCATCTACGAAGGACGAACAAAATAAAATACTTCCCGGCATTTTTAAAAAGTGGTTAATTGCACTTTCTCCGATAATCCCGCATACCTGCGAAGAATTATGGGAAAAGATGGGCGATTGGAGAGGCAAGGAGAAATTCATTTCAATGGCAAAATGGCCAGAGCCGGATAAAAAATTAATAAGACCCGATATCGAAAAAAAAGAAGATTATTTATCTAATTTAATCGAAGATATTAAACAGGTTATGAAACTGGCAAACCGAGAATTGCAAAAAAAGACAAAACCGAGCATATATTTATATACGGCAGAAAAATGGAAATGGGATGTTTTAGACATAATGAAAACGAATAATGGAAATGCCGGCGAAACAATTAAAACGTGTATTGAAAGATTCGGCGAAATAGATAAAAAACAACTGTCCGAGTTTATTATTTTGGCATCGAAAAAAAGACTGTGGGACCAAGAAACAATAAAAATAAACGAAGAGAAAACGCTAAAAGAACAGAAACGATATTTGGAAAAAGAGATCGGCGCAGAAATTTTTATAAACGAAGAGACGAGATTTGAAAAAAAGAAGACGCCGTTGCCTTATAAGCCGGCAATTTATATTAAATAAAAACAAAAGATTTTAAAGATAGCTTATATTGTAAACACAACGATGATAATTATGCAAACGGTAAAAGACAAATTAAAGAATATTGGAGAAGATGTTCTTTCTCAAATAAAAGAAGGTAAAAATCCGTCCTTGGAGATACCAATACGTTCTTTCTCAAATATAATATATGATGAAAAGATAAAATTACTGAGACTAGGCAACAAAACTTCGAGGAGATATTTTTTCAATGTCGCTCACGCAAAGAAATTCATGCAGACATTAATTATAGCAACGAGATGCAAAGATTTGCTTGATGAAAAAATACATGCAAGTCTGAGAGAGATGTTCTATAATGTAAAACATACCCTACAAAATAGCAATGAAAATACATTTGACGAACAGACGGAAAGCGATGATATCATAGAAGATTTAGAAGTTATGTTAGGTACTTTAAGAGAGCAGTTGCATCTCAATGCGGATGCGAGTGGAAGAATAGTTGGAAATATGTCAATAATAGACGCCGGCGATACGATACATCTGAACAAACTTGGAACTGGCGGGTGGCATATTCCATCAAATGTCGAAGACATAAAATTTGATAGGATTGATGCCGAGTATGTTTTTGTTGTTGAAAAAGATGCGGCATTTGAGAGATTGAATGAGGATAAATTTTGGAAAAAAAATAAATGTATTTTGGTCAGCACGCACGGACAGGCGGCAAGGGGAACGCGAAGATTGATAAGAAGATTAAATAAAGAGCATGATCTTCCCGTAATTGTTTTCACCGACTGCGACGCATACGGGTGGTATATTTATTCTGTTTTAAAGGCCGGGTCAATGAACCTTGCCCATACATCGGAAAAGCTCGCAACACCTGACGCCAAATTCATCGGCTTAACCATGACAGACATCGTAGAATATGACCTGAAAAAACATACGATAAAAGCTACAGAACAGGATATAAGAAGGGCTAAAGAATTGCTTAATTATAAATGGTTTCAGCATCCATTATGGCAACGAGAAATCAAACTCATGCTAAAAAAGGGATATAAAGCAGAATTACAGGCTTTGGCATCGAGGGGATTTAAATTTATTTCAGAAACATATTTACCGGATAAAATCGAAAAAAAAGATTTCTTGCCTTAAAATTATTGTTCGATGTTTTCACCTTATTTTCCTTCTTTCTGTTTAACTACTGGAAATCTTATTGGCGGCGGCAATTGCAAATCTTCTGACAAACTTATGATTTTTGATAAGCATCTCCTGAAAATGGCATTCAATATAGGAACCGCAACTTCGCTGGGCAATCTCTTGTTTTTCTTCCACTCCTTAAGAATATCTTTTATTTTATCGGTCTGATAAAGCAATTCTCCGGACAAAGATATGTTTCCTATATTCGGTTCATAAATAGTTTTAAATTCAAATTGTACTGTTATAATATTTTTAATGCCCGCCGGGCCCGCTTTACTTTCCTCAATATCTTTTATTATTGGAGTGGAATTAACCGATATATTTCCAATTGGTTTGGCGGACCTATTAACATTTGCTTGTATTGATTTAAATGAAATTCCCAATGTCGGCATCAAAATCACTAAAGTTTATTAATTTTAATCGCTTAAATATTTAACTGTTACGAGATGATGTTATGAAAGTTTTGATACCTTTGGTTGACGGTTTCGAAGAGATAGAGGCGATGACGGTCGTAGACGTTTTGAGAAGAGCTGGTATAGATGTTATAACCGCCGGATTAATTTCGACCGTTGTTGAGGGGTCGCACAAAGTAAAAGTAATGGCAGACAAAAGATTGAGCGAAATCGATTATGAAACCGTCGATGCCTTGATATTGCCGGGAGGGAACCCTGGCTATGTAAATCTTTCTAATAGCAATAGAGTGTTGAGCCTCGTAAAAGAGTTTGAAAAAAAGAAAAAAATAATAGGTGCGATATGCGGGGCACCGTATGTCTTGGCAAAAGCTGGTATTTTAGAAAACAGAATCGCAACCATCTATCCGGGCCTTGAAAACAAAATACCGAGACCAAGAACCGGTAAACTCATTCAAGATGGCAATATTATAACATCACAGGGTCCCGGAACAGCCATGCTATTTGCACTAAAGCTTGTGGAATTATTGGCCGGAAAGGATAAGATGCTAAAATTAAAGAGAGAGTTGATAATAGAATAATTCAAAGTGATGAATAATGCTAACGCCAAGTGAATATAAGGTTTTGAAAAGAATTAGCGAGCATCAGGTTGTTACAAGAGGAGAGCTTTTGAACATTTTCGATCAGGAGAATTGTAAAACAATTGTAGATACCGTCGTGAAGAGCCTTTCGGAAAAGGGATATATAACTACTGCAAGCCCCGTCGGTTCTAAATGTTTTATAATTACAAAAGGGGGTTTGCAGGCGCTAGAGAACTATGAATAGCCCTACCAGGATTCGAACCTGGGTCAAGAGGTCCAGAGCCTCTTATGCTTGGCCGCTACACCATAGGGCTGTCTTCATATGTTATTTTATTTAAAAATTTATTAATTTTATAATTCTTTATGAAACCAAGAATTGAAAAGATAGAGTTTGGGTATATAATTATCGATGGGAAAAAATATGAAGGCGGCGATTTAATCATTTCCTGGGATGGGGTAGAGGAGGTGAATAAGACACACTTCATTTCTGAAGAAAGATTTAGATACGTTTTATCTAAAAAGCCGGACGCCGTCATAATCAGCACCGGTTTTTATGATTGCGTAAAGATCGATAAAAAGATAAAAGAAATCGCTGATAATAAAAATATTAAACTATTTGTATTACCGACACCAGAAGCATGCAAAAAATTTAATGAATTGAAAATAGAGTCCGTGGCAATTATACATCTCACGTGCTAAGGTGAATGAAATGTATGATATAATAATTATCGGGGCTGGCCCGGCCGGGTTGACGGCATGTCTGTTTGCAGAAAGGCAATGCCTGAACGTTTTGATATTTGATAATATCGAGTCGCCATCGAATTTATCAACGGCATACGATATTGAAAACTATCCGGGGATTGAACAAATATCGGGAAAAGAACTTTTAGAAAAAATGAAAAAACAAATAGAAGACGGATGCGACATAAGAAATGAAAAAGTAATTGAGATAATAAACACCGATAAAAAAAAGATTATAAAAACAGAAACCGATACGTACGAAGCAAAATCATTGATAATAGCAACCGGACTGATTCATAGAAAAGCAAATATAGAAGGTGAAAATAAATTTCTCGGCAGGGGTGTTTCATATTGCACAATTTGTGATGCCCCTTTGTTCAAGAACAAAGATGTTGTTGTAATAGGCGGCGGAGATAGCGCCGTGAAAGGTGCGTTGCTATTGTCGGAAATAGCCAATAGTGTAAAACTAATCCACAGGAGAGACGAGTTGAGAGCGGAGAAGATACTGTATAAAAAAATAATGAAAGACAATGTTGATATATTATGGAATTCTGTGGTACAGAAAATAAACGGCGACAAATTTGTAAGCAGCATAGAAGTAAAGAATCTAAAAACAAAAAAAACTACGAAAATAAAGACAGACGGTGTATTTATAGAAATAGGTTTTACTCCTCTCTCAGAACTGATGAAAAATACGGGGATAAAAACAGATGTTAACGGATTCATAATAGTTGATAAAGAACAAAGAACGAATATAGAAGGGATATTCGCGGCCGGTGATGTGACGAACTCGCCATTAAAACAGGTTATTACGGCGTGCTCCGATGGCGCGATAGCTGCTAACAGCGCATATAAGTATATTAATAGATAGTTGCCCTTCTTATACACTCAAGAATCTCTTGAAAAGATAGAAATGATGTTTATGAAGAAATCCACTAAAAAAATTATGTTAACAATGCTTATAGTTTTTACCATGTCGGTTTCCGTTTTTGCGTACGCATTGATGAGTATGACGAGAGACCAGAACAACAGGCAAAATATGATAACGAGTTTCATAGTAGATGGCAATGTAAGCAACGAGGTTAAACAACGGTATATACAGCAAGGCATAACTTTTTTAACTTTATATTATAATGAAAATACGAGCGATGATTTGATAAGTTTGGTGGAAGATTTGCCCGCGAGATTTACAACATCTTTCGGTGAGTATCAGATAATAATAATCAAGGTTTACGACAATGAAACAAACCAAACATACGCCGTATTGGAAAGTATAAACGGAAAAGAAAGGGTTAATGTCACAAAAGCTGATGACATGATAAAACCATTGTGCACAATTCTTTCGTACCCTTCAATAGAATGCGTGTCAAATATTTCTGAAGGTAATATTTAAAAATAATATTTTATTAATCTTATTCTATGAATGCTAGAGAACTGAAAAAAAAATATCTGGATTTTTTTGAATCAAAGGGCCATAAGATTATAGAGTCGTCATCATTGATACCAGAGAATGACCCGACCGTACTTTTTACCACGGCGGGCATGCACCCACTTGTTCCATTTCTTCTCGGCCAAAAACATCCGATGGGAAAAAGGATTGCAAATGTGCAAAAATGTCTGAGAACGGACGACATCGAAGAGGTCGGCGATGCATTTCATAATACATTTTTTGAAATGCTCGGCAACTGGAGTTTTGGAGATTATTTCAAAAAGGAAGCGATAACAATGAGTTACGAATTTCTTGTAAAGCACCTGAAAATAGATCCGGAAAGAATAAGCGTAACGGTTTTTGCTGGCGATAAAGATGCGCCGCGCGACGAAGAGTCGGCAAGAGTATGGATTGATTTGGGCATTCCAAGAGAGAGAATATTTTTTAATCCAAAAAAAGACAACTGGTGGGGTCCGGCGGGTAAGACCGGGCCATGCGGTCCAGATACTGAAATATTCTTTGATACCAAAAAAAAGAAATGCTCGAAAAATTGCAGACCGGGATGTAACTGCGGGAAGTACTTTGAATTATGGAATCTGGTTTTCATGGAATATAACAAAACAAAAGACGGTAAGTATGAAAAATTGAAACAGAAAAACGTGGATACGGGCATGGGTGTCGAGAGAACCGTTGCAATACTTCAGGGTAAAGATAATATTTACGAAACAGAACTTTTCTATCCCATTATAAAAAAAATAAGAGAACTCTCGGGAAAATCGAATATAAAATCTGAAAGAATCGTCGCTGACCATATACGTGCGGCAGTTTTTATACTCGGTGACCCAAAAAGAGTCGTTCCATCAAATGTGGAGCATGGATACGTATTGAGGAGATTGATTCGAAGAGCTATTCGTTATTGTAGGCAACTCGAAAGTAAATCTGGATTATTGGTTGAACTTGCCAATCTCGTAATAGAAATGTATAAAAAAGATTACCCGGAGCTTTCGGAAAACAGGGATTTTATTTTAAACGAAATAAAAAAAGAAGAAGAACGATTTAAAAAAACGCTTGAAAAGGGACTGATACATTTCAATAAAATCAGGCCAATTAATAAAACGATTGCCGGTAAAGACGCGTTTTTGTTATTCCAGTCTTACGGTTTTCCAATAGAGATGACGAAAGAACTTGCGCGTGAAAGGGGATGGAAAGTTGATGAAGATGGATTTAAAAGAGAATACGAAAAACACCGGGAACTTAGCAGAAAAAGCATGGAAGGTGTTTTTAAGAGCGGCCTGCAGGACAAAAGCGAGATGTCTATAAAATACCACACGGCAACGCACCTCTTGAATCAGGCATTGAGAGAGGTGCTCGGAAATCATGTCCAGCAAAGAGGAAGCAATATTACGCCGGAAAGACTGAGATTTGATTTCTCACACCCCAGAAAAATGACAAAAGAAGAAATCAAAAGAGTTGAAGAACTCGTCAATGAAAAAATTAACGAAGCTTTGCCCGTTAAGCGGGAAGAGATGAGCCTTGAGCAGGCAAAAAAACAGGGCGCCATAGGGCTTTTTGACCGAAAATATGGCGAAAGGGTCTCTGTTTACACGATAGGAAATTTCTCAAAGGAAATCTGTGCGGGGCCCCATGTGGCAAATACGAAAGAGCTTGGCAAATTCAAAATAGTAAAAGAGCAATCCGTTTCTGCCGGCGTCAGGAGAATAAAGGCCGTGTTAGAATAAATTTTTGAGTAAGGATTAGAGAGGAAGAGCATATTTTTAAGCGTCCGACAGATTCTTATGCAAACAAAATAAATCTCGACTATCCATATTTTACCTATCGGCAAATATCGCTTAATCACATATGCCTTTAAAAGCGGAATGTTATTAAATTGAGGTTTAAACTATCAATATAAGAAAAAGCGAAACAATCGCATTGGAATGCCCAAGGACAATTAATGATTATATGTCAAAATTCTGGGTTTTATCTTCAAAACATTACCCGAATAATGATGATAAGCCACTCGCAGCCTCTTCTGCCTTCTTTTCAGCCTCTTCTGGTTTTTCTTCCTCTTTTTTCTTTTCTTCCTTTTCTGCCGGCGAAGGAGATGCGGCAACTGTTGTTGGCATCGCCGATTTCTGAATCGCCTCGTCTATGTTTACGCCTTCAAGGGCGGTGACCAATGCCTTGATTTGGGCATCGTCTACTTTCTCGCCCGTTGAATCGATAACCTTTTTCAGATTTTCTTCGTTGATTTCTTTCTTTCCCGAATGAAGCAGTAATGCAGCATATATGAGATTCATTTTAATCACAACACATCTATAATAGAATAGAAAAGTTTAAAAAGTTAAAGTAAATCTTTAAGTGCACCGCCGTTTTAAGCGACATGTATTTTTTCTAAAAAATAGAAAATAAATAAAAAATCAAAAAATTTAAACCAGATTTTAATATTCTGGCATTCCTCCGGGTTGCATTCCAGCGCCCGGGCCAGAAGGCATTGATTTAGATTTGCCAGCTGTTACAACGTCATCGATTCTTAGAATCATCTCTGCCGCTTCCGATGCCGATTTAATTGCCTGTGTTTTTATCTTTAACGGCTCCAATACTCCGAGTTCCTTCATATCAGAGATTTTTCCGTGTATCACGTCAATACCGGCATATTGATTTCCTTTTTCGTGTTCTGCAACTAATTCTACTAATACATCAATGGAGTCCATGCCCGCCGATTCTGCCAACGTTCTCGGGATAATTTCAACTGCTTCTGCAAATTTGTTTATCGCCAGCTGTTCTCTCCCTCCAACAGAATCCGCGTATTCTCTCAATTTCTTCGCAAGCTCAATTTCTATCGCACCTCCTCCGACAACCACCTTACCGAGTTCTATGGTCGATATCACTCCAAGTACCGCGTCTTCCATTGCTCTTTTTGCCTCGTCCACAACATGCTCTGTACCGCCCCTTATCAAAATCGATACGGCCTTTGGATTTTTGCATTCTTTTACAAAAATCATCTCTTCTCCGGCTATCTTCTTTTCCTCAACTATGCCAGCAAATCCCAAGTCGTCTTCTGTAATCTCGTCTATATTTGTTACGATCGTTGCTCCGGTAGCTTTTGCCAATTTACTCATATCACTTTCTTTTACCCTTCTTGCGGCAAGAATCTTATTCTTTGCCAGATAGTGCTGAACGATATCATCAATACCTTTCTGGCAAAAGACAACGTTGCATCCGGTTTTTATGATCTTGTTTGCCATTTCTTTAAGCATCTTTGATTCTTGGTCGAGAAAGCCCTGCATCTGGTCGGGAGATGTAATTTCTATTTTTGCATCCGTTTCTGTTGACTTGACCTCTAACGCCATGTCTATTAACAGAATCTTTGCGTCTTTAACCCGTTTTGGCATGCCAGAGTGAACAACTTCCTTGTCTATGACAAGCCCCTTTATCAATTCCGTCTCGTCTATGCTCCCCCCTTGTTTTTTCTCTATTTTAATATCGTCTTTGTTTATTTTTTCTTTTCCGTTTTCTGAAACCATCTTTATTGCCTGAACTGCAATTTTTGCCAAATTCTCTTTCGCGGTTTCGCCGCTCTTTCCAGTCATCGCAGTCATGGCTATTTTTTCCATACCTTCGTCATCGTTTATATCAATTTTATTACCGATCTCGTCGAGTATTTCCAACGCCTTTATGCTGGCCATTTTGAATCCCTTCGCGATTAGTATCGGATGTATATTCTGATCGAGCAATTCCTCCGACTTTTTTAGAAGTTCGCCCGCGAGCACCACCGCCGTTGTCGTTCCATCACCGACCTCTTCTTCCTGCGTTTTTGCTATCTCTACCATCATCTTTGCCGCTGGATGTTCGATTTCCATCTCGTCAAGTATCGTCACTCCATCATTTGTTATCGTAACATCGCCTATGCTCGAAACGAGCATCTTGTCCATACCTCTCGGTCCCAGTGTTGTTCTTATAGAATCCGCTATTACCTTTGCCGCGGCTATATTTTTTTTCTGAGCGTCTTTGCCAGTCTGTCTTAATGTGCCTTCTGGCAAAATTAAAATCGGTTGTCCCGCCAAACTAGCTCCGTTCATTTTTTTCACCCTGACTGTGTATGAAAGTATACTATGCAATATTTAAAAGCTTAACGGTCATACTGGAAACCGATTATAAGAAGAAATCTATCAGACCATATACTATTATAACTGTCATTATTATATAGATGAGACCGAGAGTGTCCATTCCAAACAATGATCTGTACACCAAAGCACATAAAATAATCATGACCGCTATTAAAAATACAAAAAATTTCTTCTTTGGACTCATTTCGTATCACCGCGTTATAAATTCTCTCGCCGCCTTTTCAATATTATCTAAAAATAAATTTAATCGTTCTCTCAACTGCTCTATACCAAACGGTACTGGTTTATATTTTTGATATTTACCATTCTGGCATATAATATATTTTATATTCTTATTATTAACATAAATATCATATTCATACCCGTCACATTCCGGGTTGCTCTTTAAATCTTGCAAAGTCAGTGTTCCGTTGCTTTCAATTGACTTGACAAAGTCAAAGGCATCCCTAACCGTTTTTAATTCATAACCCGCTGTTGAATTTTCAATAAGTTTCATTCTACTGAATTGTATATAAGGTGTAAATTCCTTTATAGTTCTTATTGTAAGTGAAAATGTTGCCACGGCAAGCAATAGTAAGGCCGACGTCAATAAAATTTTCATCCTCAAAGAAAGTTCATTTATAGGCATCGTATCGCCTCAATATTTTTTATCAGCTCTTTCGGACTTCTGATATGTTTCAGTTCTCGCTTTTCAATTAAAGGGACTTCGTAATCGGCCTCGTATTTTTTATTCGTTATAATTAAAGACGGTTTTCTTAAAATATCAGAAATTTTTTTTAAATTGTTTACAATTTTTTCAGTTTCTTTTCTATTTTTCTCGATATATCCAAAGATTATGTTATTTTCCTTGGCAATGATATTGAATGGTGTCTTGTAAACGAGTGATGTCTCAAAACCAATTTTCTTAAAATAATATAAAACCTCATTCTCTAATCGCGTTATGGGTGTATTTTGCTCATAAATGAATTTTTTGTTACTAAATTCCAACGGCTCCGACACCTTTGCGCCAAGCACTTGCTCAATTTTTACCGCAACGAAGAAAAGCGCCTTCATTTTATTTTTTTCGTGTTCATAAATGCTTTTTTTCGTGATGCCTATCATGTCTGCCAGCTCTTTTTGCGTAATATTTCTTTTTTTTCTCGCCTTCTTTAATTTTTCTGGATTTATTTCAGTGAACAGCCCTCCTCTCGTTCTGAATAAAAACGGCAATTTATTTAATAAAATATTTTTTAATGTTTGTGATGTAAAACTCGGCAAGCCAAACCTTTCATAAATAACATTATTTTTTAGTTTTTCGTATCTCGTTTGAGCACCGACAATACACGCAAAAGCATTTAACATATTTGATAATATTTTCAGATTTTTTGCTTGCTGAAATTGAATAGAATCTATGTTAAATAATATTTTCAGAAATAATAAGTCCTTTTCATTTCTCTTATTTTTGGCGACTATATCGAAGCATACGCCATTATAGTAGTATGACTCAAATCCAGCCGAATTCAAGTTTTCATTGACTTCATAAATTAATTTTTGCCTGGATTCCGTCACCATAAATATTTTAAATTCTTTTACTTTTAAAATAATTTACTGGGCCGGTAGCTTAGCCTGGTTAGAGCGCCATTGGCAAAAACCAACAGCTTCTCGCGCTTGCGTATGTCTTATAAGGCAGCTAAGCGAACTGGAGGTCGCGAGTTCAAAAGACCTTTTCTTTTTAGAAAAAAGAAAAGACTCTCGGAAAAGAAAAAAACTGGGCGAAACTTCGTTTCGCATATATTAAGATATTAAGAAAAGACTCTCGGAAATCGCAGGAGGTTTTTGCTAAATAGAAAATAAAATAACAGAAACCGACGAGAATCGCAGGAAGAGTTCACCAAATTATAAATAAAATAAAAGTGAACTCTGACGAGAACGCGAGGAAAGAGAGAAAAAATATCTTATTAAATTTATATGCGAAGTGAAATGAGTCAATTTTTTTCTCTGAAAAAGGTTGTATGAAAATCTCGCCCGGCCCATTGAATATTTACAAATGTGACAGATATATGAAACTTGTAATAAAAATCGGCGGTTCGTTATCGATGAACAAAGACGGACCAAAGGTTAATTATTTTAAAAAGATTTTGCCCATTCTGAAAAAAATAGATGCAAAAAACCAGCTAATTCTTTCGATAGGTGGTGGAAAGTTTGTAAGAAAATATTACGACGTCGTTAAAAAATTTGGTATTAGCAATGATAAAATGGAGTGGATAGCTGTAGATATGTTAAGGGCAAATGTAAGATTCCTTTCATTTCTGATGAACAAGAAACCAATATTTAGTCTTAAAGAATTGAAAAAGAATAGCGATGGGATTATCGGCGGCATTAAACCGGGTAGAAGTACGGATGCGAATGCCGCTTATGCCGCGAAGATAATCAAAGCGGACATGTTAATTAAATTAACAAATGTTGATGGAGTTTACGATAAAGACCCGAATAAATTTAAGCATGCCAAGAAAATTGAGCATCTGACATTCAGAGAATTGGCAGATTATATTGAGGAAGGTAAACCGGGTTCTTATGGTATCCTGGATAAATTGGCAATAGAAATAATAATTAAAAATAGAATCAGGACTATTATTATGAATGGGAAAAACCCTGAAAATATTTTAAAAGCTTTAAAAGGAGAAAAGATGGGAACTTTAATCGATTAACACGTATTTAAATTTTAACCAATAATAATTAGTAGAGTGTTTGCCTATGGTCGATATCGAAGTACCCGAAATGGGAAGTAAGATGGCATACGACAGAGCCATTGTAGTTTTTTCTCCAGAGGGTAGGTTATATCAGGTAGAATATGCTCAAAAGACGGTAGATATTGCACCGACGGCAGTCGGCATTACCTTTAAAGGCGGTGTTGTTTTGTTGGCAGCAAAAAGCATTAACAAGCTCTTGGCATCGGAATATAGTGAAAAAATTGTTAAAATCGATGACCATATAGCAATATGCTTTTGTGGTATGGCCGGCGATGCGAGAGTATTGATAGATTTTGCAAGGATTAGTTCTCAGTTGAACAGAATTACATTCAACGAGCCCATAACAGTTCAGGCATTGGCAAAAAAGATAGCAAACAGAAAACAACAGTACACGCAGATAGGAGGTATCAGGCCATTCGGCGTATCATTTTTAGTGGCCGGTTACGATGATAGAGAGCATCTGCTTGAGACCGACCCGGCGGGAACCATGCGCGAATGGAAGGCACATGCAATCGGTCATGGAGCAAAACAGGCAAAACAGGTTCTTGAAAAAGAGTTTAAACCAAACATGAGTAAAGAGCATGCAATACTTTTGGGTCTAAAAGCATTGAAGCAGGCAGAAAAAAAGGTATCGACAAAAAATGTAGAGATTGGGATAATAGAAGGCAATAAATTCAGGAAGTTGGACCAGAACGAAATAAAAAAGGTTTTCTAAAATTGAGATGTACTGAAAATGGTTGTCACGCTTTAAAAGTATGGCGTCCTTTTCAGGGCACATAAATTATTGTTTTGAAAACTAAAAACCCGTTGATGTATGAATGGAAACGAAGCTCGAAGAAATAAAAAAATGCAGGCCAAATTCTTTTGTTCTTATAGATGATGAACCCTGCACCGTCACAGACCTTAAGACGTCGAAACCGGGAAAGCATGGCGAGGCAAAAGTGAGGCTGGAAGGCATTGGCGTATTTGACGGGCAAAAAAGAGTTATTGTCAAACCGGCGGATTTCAGAATGCGCGTTCCAATAATAGAAAAAAAGACGGCACAAGTTCTGGTTGTCGGTAGTGATAATGTCCAATTAATGGATATGGAAGATTACTCAACTTATGAAATAAAGAAACCCGAAGAACTTGCCGATAAATTGGAAGAAGGCAGGGAGGTCATCGTCTGGAAATTTGGCAAGAATGTAATGATAAAAGGTTTGAAGTAATTTTTCTGTTTATTGATTAATTTATGTGTCGGAGGAAAAAATTTTTATATAAACCGTGCCAAATTATTAAAAAATTCAAATAGTAATAATGGTTAATGTCAAAAACCAGAAAAATGAAAATTAAGTTCAGACAAAAGAATTTGAAAAAAATTCTGAAATTTTTGATACTGTTCAACGCTTTATCAATTCCATTATATGTGATGATATTTTTGAATATACAATTATATCCATTACAGGATTTAACTGCAAAAGCGGTTTTTAATATTTTAAATTTTTTTGGGATCGAATCGAATCTCGATGATTTATTTATTTCTGTCCCAACGGGTAATGGGTATTTCGTTGGAATAATCGACTGGGACTGTACTGGTTGGAAGTCTATTCTTGTTTTCTTCGCGCTTGTTTTTGCGACGGAAACAAAGCTTGAAAAAAAGTTATATGGGTTATTGTTTGTGCCATTAATTTATTTTATTAATATTCTCAGGGTTTCTTTTGTCTTTTATTTCGTATCAATTTACGGTGTGAAGTACTTCGCATTGGTTCATTCGTTTTTATGGAGTTTTGGTATGATTATGATCGTTTTGATTTTTTGGATTATGTGGATAAAATATTTTATTTAAAATAAATATTTAGTAATAATTAAGTAAAGAAATGGGCTGGTGGTCCAACGGTAAGACGCCACCTCGGCATGGTGGAAATTCGGGGTTCGAAAGACCTTTTTCATACCTTTCTCTCTTAAAATCCGCAAAATACAAAGTATTTTGGGAATTTGAAAACCTTTGGTTTTCAAATAGAGAGAAAGACTATCGGAAATCGCAGGAAGAGTTCACCAATTATAAATAATATAAAAGTGAACTCCGACGAGAACGGAGAAAAAAATTTGGGCGAAACTTCGTTTCGCATATGATAGGAAAAGATTCAAATTAGGAAAAAAATATCTGTTATAATAAAAAATAATATATGCGAATGAAATGAGCCAAAGTCTTTCTTTTTCCGCAAGTCTTTTTCAAAACTGAAAGAAAAAGGTTGAACGAAAATCCCCGCCAGTCCATTGAAAACATAAATCACGTCTTGACCCACTTTGCACCGGCAATCGGAATCTCTTTATTACATTCTGGGCAAAAGAACTTATCTTTTTTTCTGACCAGATTTATTTTATTTACCGTAAAGCCGAATCTCTCTATTAACAAAGTTTTGCATTTTGGGCAGAATGTATTTTCTCTTTCATGCCTCACGTTTCCAATGTAAACATAGTCCAGGTATTCGTCGGCGATTTTAACGGCATTCTCCAATTGCTTAACGCTCGTTGGAGGAGCTCTCATTTTATATGCCGGATAGTATGCCGAGAAATGCAGCGGAACTTCTTTACCAAGATTCTCTCTAATCCATTGAACCATTTCCAAAATAACATCTTTACCGTCATTGTAACCAGGAATAAGCAGATTTGTCAATTCGATCCAGACGCCGCATTTCTTATAAGTTTTCAACGCCGCTCTCACCGGCTCAAGGGTTGCGTTGCAGACTTCTCTGTAAAATCCATCATCGCCTTTGTAGTCTATGTTCGCAGCGTCTAAAAATTTCGAGGCAATTTTTATTACATCTGGGTTCGTGTAGCCGTTTGAGACCCATGTCTGATAGAATTGTTTTTTCTTATCGGTCCTGGCTGTATCATAAAACAGTTCAAAAAATATGGTCGGTTCCGTATAAGTCCACGACATTCCCTCGACACGACTCTGCGAAGCGGAACCAAAAATTTCTTCTGGGCCCATCTCATTAAAATTTTTTTCTATTTCACCCGAACCATAGATTTTTGGATATTGCGAAATTTCCCAGTTTTGGCAATGCAAACAGCTAAAATTGCATCCGACGGTTGCTATTGATAATGAATGAGAACCGATGGCAAAATGGAAGAACGGCTTTTTCTCTATCGGGTCTATTTCAAGCGAACACGGTCTCGCATAAACTAACGAATACAATTTACCTTTTATGTTCTGTCTAACGCCACAATATCCGGTTTTGGAGTCTTGAATGATGCATTTTCTTGAACATAATTGGCATTGAACTCCCGGGCCCGCCTTTTTATAAAACATCGCCTCGCGCATGAATTAAGAATGGAAGCAAAAAATTTAAATCAGAATTAGCATTTACCGCCAGAAGAACTTCCAACGCCACCGCCAAATCCGGGTGACGGTACTTCCATGTTAAGATTTTGTTCACATTTAGATGGTTTTTCCATGAATCCACAACATATTGCATCTTTTATTGCATCTGGCGAACGACCTGCAAGCTCACTTCCGCGTCCTGTTATAATTATATCATTAACCCTTACTGTCGGTGAACTAGAAATATCATAATTCCTAGCAATTTGATTATCAGATTTATAATAATCATCTGCTCTATTTTCCATACAATCATTGATTTTTGATTTATCTATATTTGCTTTATCAAAGCATTCATCTATATAAGGTTCAATACATTCAGCCATTTTTGTTTCCATACATTCTATTATTTTTGCTTGATTTCCTTCGAATTCATTCCTGCACTCGTCTCTAAATTCAGTATAAAACTTTGAACTACAATCTTTCATCCCTTCACTATATGCAAAACATTTAAGATAATCCCAGAATTTATTTGGTTGTTCTTCTCTAATACAAAGTTGACGTTTACTTTCTATTTCTTCATGTAGTCCATGCATAGCACCAATAAAAATAACTTTAATATCTGCTTTATTACCAAGCAACTCTACAACTGGAAGTAACCCTTTTTCATATTGAGTTCCATAAGGACAGTATGAAAATGTAAATAACTCTACAATTGGTTTATCTCTTTTTGGAACGTCCCCACAAGTTAAGGCTTGTTGGGATTCTTCTCGTGTTTCTCGCTTTATTTCTTCGGATGTATTTAATGGGCGATTCAAGAATAAAAGAGAACCGTCTTTTGTAATGTAAATCGGTATATCATTGCCTTTATAAGACGTCATTACCTCATAAATTCCGTTCTTTTCTTGCACGGAAACGAGCGATGCCTTTGTCCCTTGTTGAACAATGTTGTTGTTTAAATAATCAATCGCTTTGTTTCCGGCATCGTCTTCTGACAATACGGCAAGTCCGGTTGCGGAAGATGCGTTGGACGGGCACAGCGGATTAAACCATAAAACGCCGACCAAGCATATGACGAGAACTGTGCTTATGAGCATCCATAAATTCAATTTAGGCAATTTTATTGTCGCTTCTTTTTTTTCTTCTTCCATATAAGCACCTTAAAAATATAATAATTAAAATGGCAAGATTTAAAAGGCTTTCGAATCTCTTAATTGTTTACACATGTTACATATCCCTTCATTTACATCAATCCCTTCATTTATAATTCTTTTGCATAAATCCTTTACAGCCTTGCTTATGTCGGAATCAACAATTTTTTTACCTCTCAGCCTTCTCACATATTGTGAAATCGCTCCCTGACTAACGCCCAAAATTCTCGCGGCATCTTCCTGCGTCAAACCGTTCATCACAAGCTCTTTCGCTATCATTGCCCTTATGCTCGGCAAAAGCTTTGCAATATATTCGCATCGCAACATTTTAATCATCTTTGTATTGCATCGTTATAAATTAAATACTTAGGATTTAATTCTCATTTTTTCTATTATTTTTCCAGAAACTGGACATGCGAACAACGACTTTTTGAGATTTTTCCCGTATTTTACTAAAACATTTTTTCCTTTGGCATCTGAATAGCGAACGGTTAACCCGGAAGCTTTTTTTATCGCTTCTTTTGTTTTAGGGCCTTGTAAAACGCTTAAAGGGCTTGGATAATCGGAAACCTCAAACAAATAATCGTTTTCATATCTCAATTTTTTTAATAACTCGTTTTCTTTTTCATTTCTGCCAACAATTATTTTATTATTTTTGAAACGAAAATGACGTCCTATTTTCAGAAGTTCGATGTCTTTCTCATTTATTCTTTTCTTATGCTTTATCAAATCCCTAAGCTTTGCGGAAAACTCCTTTTCGGTCAGCAAACATCCGCCTCCGGGCGAGGCATATATTTTTATTTTAAATTTTTTGGCAAGCTCAAGTTGTTTTTTTCTCGACCTTCCTTTGATGTCCAATAGTTTATTCCTATCAACCCAACCATTTTTTTCGGCAACGGTTTCTGGCAATAGTTTTGCCGACAGCGGTCTCAATATCTTATTTTTCAGTCGCGCCTCGCTTTCTATCGTGTTCAGCGCCTTCATATTCTGAGACATTGGCCGCTCTCCGAGCACGTCTCCCGTAAAAATGAAATCTGCTTTAATTTTTTTTGCATACTGCTTCGCTTTTTTTAGCATGAACACATGACAATCAATGCACGGGTTCATGCCGGAGCCGTACCCGTGTTTCGGATTTTTTATAAGTTTCAGATATTCTTTACCCAAATACATAATTTTCAAGGGAATCCCGAATTTTTCGGATATATTCTTTGCATAAAACGAATCATCGAAAAAAGGCGATACAAATTTTATCGCCTCTGCTTTTATGCCCTGATTTAAAATTAGCTTAAATGCCAGCACGCTATCTAAACCTCCAGAAAGTAATCCCAATGCTTTCATTTGTTTCACGCGCTATTTTAACCAAGAATCCAACGACCGCTGACTCGTTGCCTCTAATTTTTTTATAGAATTATTAACTCTTTCTTCGGAAAAGTCGTGTTCGTCGCAAAGTATTTTTTTAATTTTTTCTTCATCCGGTCTCTTGAATTTTATTTCATATTTGTTATATAATGGATTTTTAAAAAACTCGAAAATTTCTTCTGGTTTTATTTCAAACGCCCATTCTATATTTCTGAATATTTTGTCAAATGTCTTGTATTCTTTTACGAGTTTTATCGCTTTTTTCGGTCCAATGCCTTTAATGCCGCCGATGTTATAGTCCGTACCAACCAGAATCCCCATGATAATGAGCTGGTCCCTATTTATATCAAGTTCCTTCAAAACATCTTCTAATCTTATCATTTCCGGCGATATCTCAATTTCCCTTCCCCTGACCCTCTTTTTGCCGGTTATGTTGAGGTTTCTTACCAGTCTTGGGGAACCGAATAATAAGCTGTCGCTGTCCTGGCTTGCGGTTGAATAAACATCTCCGTTGCTGCACATGGCGGCACACTGGGCTTCTCCCTCCGATTTGGCCTGGATTACGGGCAATCCGATGGCATCCAATAATAATTTACTTTCTTTTACCATCTCTTCTGTCAATTCGGATGTTCGCTGTGCCTGTTTTTTTACCTCTTCCATATCACCCATTTCCAACGCCTTTTCCAATTTTTCTTTTGCCTCTTCTTTGGCCGATTTTCTTTTATCGGTCGTCGCCGCCTTGAACTTCGGCGGCTCTCCGTCAAATACGTAAACGGGCTTCACGCCCTTTTCTATCAACTTGGTAGTCCTGTAAAATAATCCGGACAAATGAGAGGTTATATTGCCCTTTGAATCTTTCAACGGAGTTCCGTCGTATTGCCTTATAGATGACAGAAACTGGTATAGCCAGTTAAATGCGTCAATTGCGATTATTTTATGTGCCAAATTTTCTGTCTCAATTTTCTCTTTTGGTAGAATTTCCGCTATCTGAACTCCCATAATTTAATTTATATCTTAAATTTATAATCTTTATGGGGAGGGAATTAAATGAAAATTTATGAAGTGATGGCGAAAAGAATTTTAAATAAAACAAGAATTCCGGGAGCAGATTTTGCTATAAATCATTATTCGGGATGCCAGCACGCATGCATTTATTGTTATGCGAGATTTGTTTGCAGATGGAGAAAGCAAAATGATAAGTGGGGAGAATTCGTTGACGTGAAAATAAATGCTCCAGAGTTGATTGCCAGAGAAAGCGCGGGAAAAGAGGGAAATGTTATTTTATGTACAACGGGCGATCCTTACCAACCAATTGAAGAAAAATACAAACTCACGAGAAAAGTTTTGCAGAATTTGAACAAAGATATGAAATTATCGATCTTAACAAAATCCGATTCGATATTGAGAGATGCAGATATTTTTAGAAGATTCAAAAACTGTGAGCTTGGTCTGACCATAACAACTTTAAATGAAAAGATTAAAAAAATATTTGAGCCATTTTCTCCGAGTTCTTATGCGAGATTAGATGCTTTGAGAAAACTTAAAGAAGACGGTTTTTATACATATGTTTTTATTGGTCCAATTTTGCCGTACTTGACGGATTTAGAGGAGATTTTCAGAGAAGTTTCGCCTTTTGTGGATTTGCTCATGTTCGAGGACTTGAATTTAAATTCGTGCAGAAAAGAGGTTTTTGAAGCGATAAGAGAGAACTTCCCTGAATTGGAAATGAAATACAAAAATCTGTCAAAGGAATTTTGGCTTGAGAAAGAAATGGAGATTAAAAAATTGGGCAAAAAGTTCAATAAGCCAATTAAGATTTATTTTAAACATCTGAGCTCTCTGAAATTTAGATAGACAAACAAATCGGATACCGAGTAATTTTTATAATTGAGCAATCAAAATATTATTTAATGACAAACAAAACGGATTATAAAAAACTTGGCCTGAAAATCGGTCTGGAACTGCATCAGCAACTTAATACAAAAAAACTTTTTTGCGATTGTTCAACGCAAATGAAAGAAAAAAATCTAATATTTGAAATAAAGAGAAAGCTGAGACCTGTCGTGGGAGAAATCGGTGAAATAGACAGGGCGGCGTTATTTGAATTTTTCAGGGACCGGGAATTTGTTTATCATGGTTATGAGAACGAGGCGTGCCTCGTTGACACGGACGATGAACCGCCGCATGACATAAATAAAGAGGCATTGGACATTGCGATATCAATCGCGCTGGAACTCGGTCTCAATATCCCGGATGAGTTGCACGTTATGAGAAAAAATGTTCTGGACGGTTCCGCGATAACATCATTTCAACGAACTTTGCTGATTGGCTGGGGCTCTGAGAGATTCGATGGAGTGAGAATAAAATCATTGAATTTGGAAGAGGACGCCGCAAAGCCGGAAAACAAAGAAAAGACCGTCTACTCGTTAAGCAGGCTCGGTATTCCTCTCATTGAGGTCGGAACCTATCCAGATATAAAAACGCCGGAGCATTGCAGAGAAGTCGCTGAGAATCTCGGTTTGTTATTCAGGTCATTTAATGTAAAAAGAGGCATCGGCACAATAAGACAGGACGTTAACATATCAATAAAAGGAGGAGCAAGAATTGAGATAAAGGGATGGCAGAATTTGAAGACGATAACGAAACTGATTGAAAATGAAGTTTCAAGACAGGTTAATTTGTTGAAAATAAAAGATGAATTGAAAAATATGAAAATAAAGGAAAAAGATTTTGAAAAGGCGATTGAAGTTACCGACGTTTTTGGCTTTAATTCATTCGCATTAAAGCTGCCAAAATTCGCAAATTTTATTAGTACAGAAATTTGTCCTGGAAAAACATTTTACAATGAATTGATAGAATACGGAAAGGTTTACGGTTCAAGTATTATAAGCAATATTGACTGCAAAGATAGTTTGAAAAATAAATTTGAAGTGTTGAGAGAAAAATTAAAGGCGGGCGAGGACGACCTGATGATAGTGTGCCATGGCAACGAGCCAAAAAAGGCAGTCGATGCAATTTTTGAAAGAGCAAAATATTGTTTAACGGGAATACCGGAAGAGACGAGAAAACCGAACCAAGATTGCACGACATCATATGCGAGACCTTTGCCGGGCTCTGCAAGAATGTATCCGGAAACGGACCACCCGCCAATAAGAATAACAAGGTCGTATCTGAATAAAATAAAAAAATCTCTTCCAAAAACTTTGATTGAAAAGAAAAGAGAGCTTGAAAAAATAATTTCAAAAGAGGTCGCGAATCAAATAATCAAATCAAAATATTATCATCTATTCGAAAAGATTGTAGAAAAAAATAATATTGGAAAGGAAAAAAACCTTGTTTTATTTATCGCTTCCGTATTTACATCAACTTTAAAAGACCTGAAAAGAAGAGGCATTCCAGTAGAAAAAATTTCTGAAAATGATTTTATGAAAATTTTTGAAGCGGTTAGAAAAAATCTTATACCGAGACAATCCGTGCCAAATGTTTTGACCGAAATCTCAAAGGGCGGGAATATTAACGGCGTCATTAAAAAATTCAAAGCATTGGACAAAGATGAACTGAAAAAAATAATCTTTGACGTCGTGAAGAAAAATGGAGACAGAAAAATATCTGTTTTAATGGGCATGATAATGAGTCGGGTAAGAGGCAAGGCGGACGGAGAGTTTGTGATGAAAGAGCTGAAAAAGATGATGAAAAATGCATAAATATTGGTTGTGGACAGACAGAATGAATTGGATAAGCAAAAAGCATAAATTTAAGGGATGCCTGTTTTGCAGGATTATAAAAGGCGATAAAAAAATTCCGTCAAAAGTTTTGCACAAAGGAGAAGATGTCATGGTCATGATGAACCTTTTTCCATACAATACCGGACATTTACAGGTAATACCGATAAGGCATGTCGTGTCATTAGACGAGCTGACGGATGCGGAGTGTGACAGATTATTTGGTATGGTAAGAAAGTGCGTCAAACTTATTAAAAAAACTCTCAATCCGTTGGGATTTAACATAGGGATGAATATCGGCGATGTCAGCGGGGCATCTATCGACCATCTCCACGTGCACATCGTTCCAAGATACAAGACAGATTTCGGTTTCATGGAAATCATAGCCGAAACCAAAACGATGCCGGAAACGGTAGAAAAGACCTATAAAAAATTGATGAAGCATTCAAAAATTTTAGAGTGAGCTTATGATTGCAGAAAAATATACTCGATGCTTGAAACATATAGAAAATTATCGGAAAAAAATAACTTTTTATCTTCCAAAAGATAAAGGCATTCATATTGGTTTGCCTAATCCCTTTATTTCCCCAAATAATACCATATTTAAAAATGACCAATTCTATTGGGATAGTTATTTTATCATTTTAGGATTGATAGAATCTAACAAAGTATCTTTAGCAAAGGGCATGGTAGATAATTTTGTTTATCTTTACAAAAGATTTGGGATTATTCCATCAAGAAACAGATTTTATAATCTTGGCATCTCTCAAATACCTTTTCTTACTTCAATGATTTTAGAGATATTTCAGGTTACTAAAGATAAACGATGGCTTAGAAATGCAACAAAAGTTGCCGAGTATGAATTAAAAAATTATTGGATGGATAATAAAAGAGCCGGAAAACACTTGGTCTATCAAAATTTATCCAGGTATTGTGATCATTACATTAGCCATATTACTGCAGAGCATGAATCTGGTTGGGACATGACCTCCAGATTTAATGAGCATTGTCTTGATTATTTGCCAGTTGATTTAAACTCATGTTTATATAAATATGAAATTGATCTTGCCAAGATATATGAAATTCTGGATAATAAATCAAAGCAAGATTGCTATTTAAATCAAGCAAGGAAAAGAAGAAAAACAATAATAAAGTTAATGTGGAACGATAAAAAAGGCTTTTTCTTTGATTATAATTACAAACTCAAAAAACAAAGCAATTTCTATTCTATAGCTGGTTTTTATCCGCTCTGGGCAAAACTTGCTTCAGAAGAGCAAGCAAAGAAAATAAGAGATAATTTAAAATTGTTTGAATATAAAGGAGGATTGGCAAATACACAAAAAACCAGTTTATCCAAAGAATTTAAACAGCACGATTATCCAAATGGATGGCCAAATCAACAATGGATTGTCATTAAGGGATTGTTAAATTACGGATTTAGGGAAGATGTTGAAAGATTGGCTAAAAAATGGTTAGATTTAAACAAAAAAGTTTTCTTGAAAACAGGAAAATTTTGGGAAAAATATAATGTGGTGAAATGCGATGTTGGAAAATCTGGAAGATATCCTACTCAAGATGGTTTTGGCTGGACAAATACTGTTTTTGTAAAATTAGTAAAAGAGTTTTGCAAAACATAATTGACTGAATGAAAAAGCATTTGCTGGACTGGATAAACCTGCTTAATATTTATGTGAAATAGCTATGAAATATGCTATAGGCATTGATTTTGGTGCCACCAATATTAGAGTCGCACTCGGAGATAACAGAGGAAAAATAATAAAGAAGATAAAAGAAAAGACAAAGAAAAGTGCGATACCAAATCAAATATTAGAAATGATTTCTTTTTTAACTGACACAAAAAACATTAGAGGAATCGGCATTGCGTGCACCGGCCCGATAAAAGGATGGACTGTAAAGCCGCCGAATTTGCCTGTTAAGTCTGTTTCGTTAAAACCGATCTCTAAACTGAAGGTTCCCGTTTATTTACTCAATGACTGTAATGCATCTGTCTTGGGTGAGCATTTATTTGGTGCCGGAAAAGGAGTCGATAATTTGGTTTATATAACGTTAAGCACGGGAATCGGTGGCGGCGCCATAGTTGATAATCATTTATTGTTTGGAAAAGATAAAAATGCTGCCGAGATTGGGCACATCACAATTGATTTTGACAGCCGGTTAAAATGCGGTTGCGGAAAATATGGTCATTGGGAGGCGTACTGCTCCGGAAAGAATATACCCAATTTTGCAAGGCTATGGCTGAAAAAATTCAGGAAAGAGGAGATAAAAAAAAGCTTGCTATTCAAATCTATCAATGGAAATCTTTCCAACCTGACACCAGAACTGATTTTTAAGTCAGCCAATGCAAAGGATAAATTATCTTTAAGGTTTGTTGATGAGATTGGAAGGCTGAATGCGATAGGCATTTCAAATGTTACGAATATATACGATCCCGAATTGATAACACTTGGTGGTGCCATAACATTACAAAATCCAGAACTTGTTTTAAAACCGATAAAAAAATACATTGACAGATATTCATTTAACAGAAAGGCAAATATTAAAATTACGCCATTGAAAGACGATGCCGCATTGTACGGTGTCATCGCTTCTGTTCTTAAGAAAATAAATGCTGCTAGAATATGTTAAATGTCGATGCTATTTTCTGGCAAAAATTGTTCTCGATTTTGGCATCGTATCCCCGGTAAAAATGTTGATGAAAACCAAATCTTCGGTTCCGGTATTTACTACTCTGTGCCAAAACCTCTTTGGGACGGTTATTATATCTTCCGGCTTTACATCGAATTCGTATTTTTCATTTTTTGGACTGATTAATATCATTTTGCCACTGCCTTTTAGAAATATGTAAATCTCTTCTTGTGTGGCATGAGAATGCCCAGTCGTCATCTTATCCTGGGAATTGACTTTTTCTTTATGTATAATGTTCATATTCAGGATAAGATTTTTCAGGCCCGTCTTATCTGGCATCAGGTCATATAACTCATAATTTATCTCATTTTCATGACCTTTGATGTTTTTGTAAATGTTTTTTCCATCCGGGGTTACCATGTCCATTACTTTCTTTTTCAGGCATTTTGCTACCGTTTTCATTTCTCGTAGATTGGTTTTAAGTGGTTTCATTTTAATCAGCTTTTAACTTATTTACATCGCCAAAATGTCTTGCGATAAATAATGGAGCAAGTCGTAAAACATAAGGCTTTAGCACATTTGCGGCTTAATTAAATAAGGAGGAAAATTTATAAAAATTAATGAAGCCTATAAATGGTTTATAGTGAAAGGCATGAAAAAAATAATCAAGCCGTGGGGTTATGAACTCATATGGGTTCGGACCAAAAAGTACGTTGGAAAGGTTTTGCATATTAATAAAGGCGAAATGCTATCCTTGCAATATCATAAAATAAAAGACGAATCTATTTATGTTATGAGGGGCTTGATAGAACTGCAAATAAAGGCAAACAAAAAACTTATAAAAAAGAAGATGAAACAAAACGCTTATCAAAGAATCAAGCCGAAAACCATACATAGAATGAGAGCAATAAAAGACTCTGACGTGATTGAATTATCCACTCCAGAATTGAATGATGTCGTCAGATTAGAAGATAAATACGGAAGGGTTAAATAATTATTATCCACGCGAATTAAAATATGCGTGCCATCTAATAATTATATGTTAAAAAAAGGTTGTGGATTATGCGCATAGCGATAAACGGTTTCGGTCGCATAGGGAGGTCGGTCTTTAAGCTGGCTTTGGAAAATAAAATAGATGTTGTCGCGATAAACGACCTCACGAGCCCCGACTTATTGGCGCATCTGCTTAAATGGGATTCTGTTTACGGAAAGTATGAGAAGAAAATCAAAGCAAAAAAGAATTCCCTGATAGTAGACGATAAAGAGATAATAATCTTTTCCGAGAAAGACCCGTCAAGGTTGCCGTGGAAAAAACTGGATATAGACACGGTTGTCGAATCCACTGGGTTTTTCAGAGACAGGGAAGGCGCGTCAAAACATTTGCGGGCTGGCGCGAAAAAGGTTTTAATATCTGCGCCAGCAAAAGACCCGGACATAACGGTTGTCATGGGTGTGAACGAAGATAAATTGAGAAAGAATCACAACATTATTTCAAACGCTTCTTGCACGACAAATTGTTTAGCGCCAGTTGTGAAGATTCTGAATGATGCGTTTAAGATTCGGAGCGGCTTTATGACAACCGTGCATGCTTATACAAATGACCAGCGGGTTTTGGATTCTCCGCACAAGGATTTTCGCAGGGCAAGGGCATGCGCGGTGTCAATTATACCGACAACGACTGGAGCGGCAAAATCCGTTGTCGATGTAATCCCGGAACTCAAAAACAGATTAGATGGGCTCGCCATGCGCGTTCCGGTTGCCGACGGGTCGGTCGTTGATTTGGCGGTCAACGTCAAGATGCCGGTAACGGTCGAAAAAGTTAACGGCATATTTAAAAAATATGCGAAGGGAAAAATGAAGGGAATTCTCGAATATACCGAAGAGCCGTTAGTTTCGCGGGATATTATCGGGAATCCGCACTCGGCAATAATCGACGGCCTCTCCACGCGTGTTGTTGAAAAAGATTTCATAAAGGTTCTGGCGTGGTATGACAACGAATACGGATACTCAAACAGAATGATAGACATACTTAAAATAATCGGTAAATTTCTTTGATGGATATGAAATTTCTCACGATGAACGATTTTGATTTCAATGGAAAAAAAGTCTTATTGAGAGTAGATTTAAATTCGCCCGTAACAAACGGAAAGATACGGCTCAACGACCGCATTGCAGAGCATGCAAAAACGATTAAGGAATTGATGAACAAAAAAGCAAAGGTTGCGATTCTCGCTCATCAGGGCAGGCCGGGCAAAGAAGATTTTCTCGATTTGAGACAGCATGCAAAAATGCTGACAAAATTAACTGGAAAAAAGATACGATACGTTGACGATTTGTACGGAAACAGGGCAATAAATAAAATAAAAAACATGAAACCTGGAGAAGCCGTTTTGCTGAAAAATGTCAGGTCATCGAAACTGGAAATGCTGACGTTGTCGCCGAAAAGGCATTCTGCATCCGATTTTGTAAAAACGTTAACTCCGTTATTTGATTGCTTCATTCAGGATGCCTTTTCCGTTTGCCATCGCTCTCACGCGAGCGTTGTCGGCTTTGCGTATGCAATGCCAAGCATTGCCGGTCGCGTCTTGGAAAAAGAATTGAAATCGTTGGAAAAAATTAAAAAAATCGGGAAAGCGACATATATTCTCGGCGGCGCCAAACCAGAGGAGGATTTGGCATTGCTAAAGCACGCATCAAAAAATAAGATTTTGACCACCGGAACCTTCTGTTTATTTTGCTTGTCTGCGGCAAATTGCAATCTTGGAAAGGAGAACGAAATTCTCGATAAGAACATCGTTAAAAGCCTGAAAATGTTTATGAAAAAATCAAATTTGTTCATGCCAATAGATTTTGTTGATGAGGATGGCAAAGAAGTGGAATTGAGTGATTTGCCGACAGACAAACTGATCTTTGATATCGGAAGAAAAACGATAGACAGGTATAAAAAAATCATCAAGTCATCAAAAGCGATATTTCTAAAAGGACCTGTCGGAAAATACGAAGAAAAAAAGTTCCAGTTCGGAACAAAAGAAATTTTCAAGGCCGTTGCCGATTCCAAGGCATTTTCCGTAGTTGGCGGCGGAAATACGGTTGATGCCATAAACAAGTTCAGAATTCCGAAAAATAGGTTTTCTCACGTTTCGCTTGGAGGAGGTGCTTTGATTTCTTACGTTATCGGTAAGAAACTTCCGGGATTAGAGGTTCTGAAAAAATGGACCGAGTAAGAAGTTGAAATTTTTTTATGACCAAAGAAAATATGGCAAATGGCAAAAATTTTATGACATTTTTTTGAACCTGTTTTTCAATTTTTTGAGAACACTTGGCAATGAGGTGTATTCCATTTCTTCCGAAGGCAATCTGGACGGCTCGAACGGTCCCATTCTTCTTATGTAATCCGCTTCCTCATTTGCTTTCTGCCTCGCCAAGTCAAATGCGGGGTCATTGAACAGGTCGCTTGGCCCTATTAGTTTTCCATCTGCAATCTGGAATCCGGCGGCAATCACTCTCGGTGGCCCGTCAAATCTCGTGCATCTCGCATCTTCAAACGAAACTGGCATAAACGGCCCGTGATGAGAGCCTCTCATCCAGCCGGAAACCATGAACGGAAATGCGAACGGCTCCAACACTTCTCCCAAAGCCGGAAAGCCGGACTGCGCCCTGACTATGCAAACGGGGTCATCCTTCCCAACATAATGCCCGGCCATCATAGACAATTTCTGGGTTGATGATACGGCCGCTATTTCATTATCTTTTCTGTAAACAGACCTGATTATATAGCGCGACGGAGCCCCTATCAATGCGAGCAAATCATAAGACTCTTCGGGCGTATTTAAAACAACCGATTTGTTTTCTATCGCGTCGAGAACCTCGAATCCGAATCCGGGATGAAGTTTCGGGTCGATTACCAAGCCAGCGGTGTTAAAAGGATCTGCAAATATTTTATACAAAGGAAAGTTCCACGCGCCTGCCTCGGTTTTGTCAGCCATGAAAACAATCACCGGGTCGCTCTTTCTTTGTTCAAATTCCATTTCTGCCACTCCGGGCCCCATGCCCCTGACATTACCGGAAAACGCCGTGGATAAAATGTCCTGCCCGGCTCCGTACAATTTCAGTTTTTTTGCCCGTTCAGTGCATTTCGTGAAGATATTCCATGCCAATTGGTGTATTTGCCTGTCGTTAACGCCCTTTCTGTGCGTCATGATGAGCTCTAAGTCATCGCCGCAATGAGTAACGTGGAAATCCTCAAGAATCTTTTGCTTTTTCATTTCTTTGTTCGCGATTTGGATAATTGACGGGTGAACGCCGGCATGGCCGGGAAATCCTCCCACGTCCGCCTTTATCACGGAGAGTGTTATTTTAGACATGTTATATATTTATGTGAGATTCTATATAAATAGGTTATTATGAAGCCGGTGATAATCGTAAACTTCAAGGCGTATGAGCGCGCGGTCGGAAAGGAGGCTTTGAAATTGGCAAACGTTTGTTATGATGTTGCCGGGCAAACCAAAGCAAAAATTATGGTAAGTGTCCAGAGTTCGGATATTTATGCGATTTCTCGTTATGTGGGGATTCCAGTTCTCGCCCAGCATGTGGATTGTCTGTACGGAAGTTATACCGGTTCGATAAATATGAAATCCGTTAAAGATAACGGGGCATGGGGAACATTGCTAAACCACGCCGAAAAAAGAATCGATTTCAATATTCTGGAAAAAACAGTTAAAGAATGTAAAAAGATCGGACTAAAGACCGTTGTTTGTGTTGCCGATATAAATGAGGCAAAAAAGGCAAAAAAATTCGGTCCGGAATTTGTTGCTTACGAGGTTCCAGAACTGATAGGGACGGGAAGGTCAATAACCGAAGCAAAGCCCGATTCCGTTAAAGAATTTGCTGGGCTGTTTAAGAACGCAAAAACCATTCCATTGTGCGGGGCTGGAATCTCCAATGGAAATGATGTGAGAACAGCATTGAATCTTGGATGCAAAGGAGTATTGGTCGCGTCGGCTATTACGAAGGCAAAGGACCCGAGAAAGGTCTTGAAAGAAATGGTTTGCCGTTGACGATTTTTTGTATTAATTTAATGGCGATGGGTTCAATTTAATTCTCGTTGCGTAAAGTCTTCGTGCGTTAGCGAGGAGCGGTTCACATATAATTTTTTATGGAGGCAAAAAATCTAATTTATATGGCGCGATATAAAAATATATATATGTCCGTTCGGAATAAATTCGGTAATCTGATAAACAAATTGAAAAGCAGTATAAAGCCAAAAAAGAAACTGAAAAGGCGGGAAGAGATTTTAGAATTATATAAAAAAATACAGATACCAGAATCCGCATCAAGACGTGAAATGAGCAGCATAATATCAAGGGAATACAGAATATTCAAAAAAGAGGAAATGCTTTCGAGGAAACTGACGACGGTTTATGAAAAATCATGCAAAATAGCGGAAGGTATTTTAAAAATAAATCCGGACAAAAAAACAAAGGAAAAAATTGAGAAGGCAATAAAGATCGCGCATCTCAACATTACTCCGCAGGGCGCCGCATCGCTTACGATACTATCATGTTTTGTCATATGCCTTATCGCATTGATCCTTATAATAACTAACCTGTTTATCGGAATTGGCCTGCCGCTCGGCCGCGCATTGCTGGTTTTCGGTTTTTCGGTTCCAATAAGCTATTATCTCTATATGTATCCGATGAGACTTGAGAAAAGATTCATGACAAAAATAGGTTCCGAGATTTCTTTTCTAATTCTTTACATGGTCGTTTACATGAGAGAATCGCCCAACCTTGAGGGAGCGGTGGAGTTCGCATCAAGAAATCTTACTGGCCCTCTGGCATGGGATATGAGAAAGTTGATATGGGACGTCGAGGTCGGAAAATACAGAAGCATTGAAGAAGCGCTCATTAATTATGTAACAATATGGGTCAACGACAGATATTTTATCGAAGCGATACAGATGCTGAGGTCAAGCCTTCGGCAGGCAGAAGAGAGAAGGCTCATGATGCTCGATGAGGCGGTTGACCTCGTGCTGAGCGGTACGAGAGAAAAGGCAAAATATTACAGCCAAACCCTGAAAATGCCCATCCTTCTCATTCACGCGCTTGGCATTTTGCTGCCAGTCATGGGGCTCGTGCTGTTTCCAATCCTCGGAATATTTCTTGATATAAAGTCCGGAATTCTTTTCATAGGGTATGATATCATCCTGCCTCTCATACTTTTTTTCTTTATACTTAACATTCTGGAGGAAAGACCGACGACGTTCAGCAAGCTTACGATCAGCGAAAACCCAGACATGCCACCGCCCGGAAAGTTTATGCTCAAACTTGGAGAGTCATCATATTTTGTGCCCGTAGTTCCTGTCGCAGTTGCCGTCTCGGCCCCAATTATAATCCTCGGTTTGCGGATGTATTTGCAAGCACAGGGTAACAACCTCACGCAGTCCGTAATTATCACAACTGGCATACTCACCGGCTTTTTTGCTTACTACTTCCTTTCATCGTTCCAGAAAGTAAAGCTAAGGGAGGTGACGAGAAAAATAGAAACTGAATTTACAGAAGCGCTTTTCCAGCTCGGCAATCACGTCTCAACCGGGGTGCCGATAGAAACGGCCGTAAGCAGGGCCATAAGATCCATCAGCGGGCTGGACATAAAAAAATTGTTTCAGATTGTGCTGAGAAACATGCAAAGACTTGGCATGACATTTTCACAGGCATTGTTCGACAAGGATTACGGGGCTTTGCTTTTTTATCCTTCAACTCTCGTAAGGTCTGTCATGCGAATAGTGGCGGATGCGGCGGCAAAGGGCATTCAGATAGTTGCGCTCACCATGACAAACATCTCAAGACACCTGAAAAACATTCACGAAACGCAGGAACAGATTCATGACCAGCTAAATGATGTGATGTCGTCATTGAGATTTCAGGCATTTTTGTTAACTCCGCTCGTCAGCGGAATAGTCGTGACCATGGCCACCATAGTAATAAAAATCATGGGCCATCTCAGCACAACCATTGCAAACCTCAAGAGCCAGGCATATATGATGCCGCTCATGCCGTTTGGTCAGCTTGCCGTAACACCTGGCGAGTTTCAGCTTGTTTGTTCGATCTATTTTATTGAAACCTCGATTCTGATAGGCATGCTCCTCAATGGCATTGAAAATGGCGAGGATGAAATCGGCAGACAGAGCTTAACGGCGAGTATTCTTGGTATAGGATTTATCGTCTATATTCTTTCGCTATTCATAACACTGACGGTGTTTGAGCCGCTTACCGTGATAAGGTTCTGAAAAATTAAACTCCATTGAATAAGCATTGTTTTTCAATGCCTTGAAAAATAATTTATTTAAAAGTTTTTGCAATTAAGTTACAATATCTTTCAAATTAATAATAAAAGATGATGCCGATATGACTGCCAAAGAGAAAACGAAAAATAAAAAAAAGGAAGTTCGTGAAAAGAGTGTAAAGAAAGAAACCGAAATAAAAAATAAGAAACCTATGACAACCAAGCCAAATGTTAAACTTTTCAACAAATGGGAAAGCAATATTGAAGTAAAAGACTTTGGATTAAGAAGATATATTAATTTGACACCGAGAATACTTCCAAGAAGTTCCGGGATTTACAGGCAGAGATTTCACAAGTCAAAGATGCACATAATTGAAAGGATGGCTCTGCACATGCTGACATCCGGCCATGCATCAAAAAAACACAAAATTACTTCTGGTCATTTTGGCGGCGGGTTCCATAATGCACTGAGCATAGTTGAAAATGCTCTTGAAAAAATAGAAGAAAAAACTAAAAAAAATCCCATCGAGGTTTTTGTCAGAGCATTGGAAAATGCCGCGATATGCGAGGAAATCACGACATATAAGATGGGCGGAAATGTTGCGAGGCAGGTTGTAATTACAAGCCCGCAGAGAAGGGTTGACAAAGCGCTTAGACTTTTTTCGCAAGCCGCTTACCGCGGATCATTCAACAAAAAGGGCAGCGTAGTCAACAGCCTCGTAAATGAAATCATAGCCGCATATGAAAATTCGAACAAATCATTTGCAATAAAAGAAAGGAACAGGATAGAGCAGGAAGCAAGCGGAGCAAGGTAGGCTGTCGTGAACCAGCCGTTCCAAACGATGATATGGTTGAAGAAACCATTGAAGCCGGAAAGCTACTTGCGTTAGCTGGGAGCGGTTCACGAGCAGAAGTTCATCCGATATATCCCACACGCTCATTGCTCTCGGCTTGCAATTTACTCAGCATTTTTTTGTGGAATTCCTCTGTTTTTTTGATTTTTTCTTCGAGCTCGCTCACTTCTTTTTCCAGGCGCGTCATGTCTATTTTTATGTCAAGTATTCTCGTTAACATATTTAGCATTGCCTCGGCGGCAATCGGGTCCGTTATTACAATAGGAAAACCAGCGGTTTCTGCCATCAGGCAAACGGCATCAATTCCACGCACTTGAGCAAGCCCTATCAAAAGACCGGAAACGCCAATAATCGTCCCAACGAGAGACCCGTCAAATATTATGCCGAACGGTTTAAATTTTTTAAGCAGTTTCTCGTTGTTAACAGCGCCGACAATTTTCGGCACCCCCTTTATAGAATCAACTCCGAGACCGCCAAGCGTTATTATCTCTTTCACATTGAATTTTTCTGCCACGTCAAGTATCGAATTACATAAATCATAATATCCGTGCGGAGTGATGCTCTGGCTGTCTCCCACGACAAAAATGAGGTCATTTTTTTTGCCACGATAATAATAGAACTCCGCCTTCAGCATTCTCGCCACGCCGTTTTTCTGCATCACCACGAGCGGCAGGAAATTATGCGAATATAGTTCAGCAAATTTTTTCGCCTTTAACTGACTTATGATATATCCCGCGCTTACCCTTCCGACATTTCCTATGCCGGGCAATCCCTCTATCAAAACCGGGTTTTTCAATTTCGGTTTTTCAAGGTATTTTATTTCATCTTCGGACATTGGACCACGACGAATTTCAAACTAATAATTATTAGTTATGGGAATATAAAAGATTTTGTCTCTCTTTGACCGATAGGTTCCGCGCATTTTATAGGTTGGTATAATTCATGAATGATTGACAAACGTTGTTGGAGAATATGCAAACTTTTATCGGAAAATTGAAAAATTGATGCAGTCTTGCCGTGATTTATGATTCAGCGGAAACATAGCGCTTTACTCTGCACACGAAAAAATCAATTGAGGTGATCCAGCCGCACGTTCCCGTTACCGAGTTGAAAGAAAACTTCTCTCAGCTTTACGGCTACCTTTTCGTAGAATGTCAGCAATTATATCGCTAACATTCTGTTTGTCGAGTAACGACTGGATAATTAAGTCATTCCAAAATTTCTCATAAGAAATTTTGGTCATATCGCCCGTAGTTACTTTACGACTTCGCCCACCTTAACAAAGATATGGCTCGACTTGAATAATATCAAACATCCTTTCGGATGTAAGATAACATTCAAGCCTCACCAAACCTCCGATCGGTTGGCGTGACGGGCGGTGTGTGCAAGGAGCAGGGACATATTCAGCGAAAGATGATGACTTCCGCTTATTCTCCCGATAACAGAAAAAAACCAGAGCATTTTCTGTTTATCATCTAGAGATTCCGGCTTCATGAGGGCGAGTTGCAGCCCTCAATCCGAACTAAGACATGGTTTAAGGGATTAGCTTCTTCTTACGAAGTTGCATCCCGTTGTCCATGCCATTGTAGGCCGCGTGTAACCCATGGGATTTCGAGCCATGCTGACCTGCCGTTGCCCACTCCTTCCTCCCACTTAAAACGCGGGCAGTCTCAATAGAGTGCCTTTGCTTCGGAAAGCAAAGTAGCAACTATTGACGTGGGTCTTGTTCGTTTCCTGACTTAACAGGACAGTTCACACCACGAACTGAAGACGGCCATGTAGCATCTCTCAGCTTGTTAGGTAACCCCTTCGGGGTGACCCTCATCCTGCTGTCTTCCCTGGTAAGGTTCCCGGCGTTGAATCCAATTGAACCGCAGCCTCCACCTCTTGTAGTTTGGGAGAAGAGAAATTATATTTTTTTAAGAATAGAAATTAATGAATTTATATTTTTGTTAAAAACAACATAATCACATTCATTTTTTAAAGCAATTATTCCTGCATTGACCATGTTGTCTGGAATCACTACAATTATTTTTACATCCGGAAAAGCTTCCTTAAGTTTAATTGTTTTATATGCAAGTGATTCTCCTTTTATTTCATTTTTATAATTTGTTACTTCAATTATAATCTTTGGATTACTATTTTCAAATTTCACAAAATCAACCTCAAATGGTCTTAATTTCGTTTTTATTATTGCATGCATTTCAAAGACGGATAAACTATTAGTAGAGCATGAATATCCGGCTTGCTGTAAAATATTCATTACTTTAATTTCAGTTTCATTTGGTGGTTTTTTCTTTGCAGAATTATATGCACCTAATGCTTTTGCTTCTTTACTTTGCATTCTCCCACCTTTAATACGATATTTATTAGGAAGAATTTTATTTAATTTTATTGCACCTTTTCTGCACCATTCTTTTCTTATTTCATCAGAATATTTTTTATTTACAGCAATCCGCCCAAGTTTTCCTACTTCAGATTTATTCATAATTACACTTAATTTGCCTTTTATTTATAACTTCTCTTCTGCTCCCCCGCCAATTCAGGGAAAAAGAGAACATACCATAAATTTTAATCTTTTAATTTTTTCTGGATGCCAAGAACCTATCTTATGATAAAATTTTTTAATATCTTCTTTTTGTGTAATTCTAAATTGCCAATTACCTCCGGTAAAAGTTAATTTAGTAGGTCTAAATCCCAGATTAATAAGTTTATTTCTTATAAAAATAAGCGTTTCTTTATTTTTCTGATCAAATGATATATATTTTTGTTTTGATTTTTTAGGATTTTTTGGCATACCGCCTTCTGCGTCAAAGAAACCTCTTATATATGCTATAGTATTTTTAGTTGACTGCTTTTTTATTATTTCAGGAGTTTTCCATTTGCTTTGTGGAATTTTTATTTCTGAAATTGAAACTATTTCTTCTATTGTTTTTCTTCCATTGATTCTTAAAATGTTTGTATTGTTTACATGAGTTGTTATTCTTCCACCATTGCTGAAAAATTCTTTGAATAATTTTTGTAAAAAATTAAGCCATTTAATTTCTTTTTGTGCTATTTTTATTTCATAATTTTTCTTTTTTCTAATATCTATAGTAGAATCTCTCATAGCACCCAAAATATAACATATTTCAGGTTTTATTGACATACTTATATTTACTGTTTTTAAATGTGTTATCGGGTTCTCTTTTTCTTTCCTTTAAGTTTCAGCCTTGCGACCGTAGTTCCCAGGCGGCCCACTTAACGCCTTCGCTTCGGCACTGCAAAACCACTAGAGTTTTGCAACACCAAGTGGGCATCGTTTACGGCTAGGACTACCCGGGTATCTAATCCGGTTTGCTCCCCTAGCTTTCATCCCTCACCGTCAGGCTTGTTCTGGCTGAGCGCCTTCGCCACAGGTGGTCCCCTTAGGATTAACAGATTTTACCCTTACCCTAAGAGTACCCTCAGCCTCTCCCAACCTCGAGCCCAGCAGTATCTTTAGCAAGCTCTGTTGTCTACAACAGAATTTCACTAAAGACTTGCTGAGCCGGCTACGGATGCTTTAGGCCCAATAAACGTGACTACCACTCGTGGCGCGGTTATTACCGCGGCGGCTGGCAACCGTCTTACCCACCACTTATTCACCAAGTTGTTAACACTTGGCAAAAGACTCCACAATGTGTGAAGTCACTCAGAGTCCCCTGATCACGCTTTCGCGCATTGTCAAGGTTTCGCCCCTGCTGCACCCCATAGGGTCTGGATTTATGTTTTCTGCTCACGGAGCAGAAGACAAAACTATTCACCACTGCTCTGTAAGTCTCAGAATCCATCTGGGGGCTATCTCTCTCAAGACCCCTACAGATTATCGACTTGTCGAGTTCTTATCTCGACAACAATCTAATCTGCCGCAGCCCAATCCTAAGGCGTCTTGCGACTTTAGATGAAAACGCATTCCAGCCATTTTCATCTATCGGGTATTATTCTCAGTTTCCCGAGATTATCCCCGTCCTTAGGGTATGTTAGCTACGTGTTACTCAGCAGTACGGCTTGGTCAATCACGAAGGATTAACCAATGCCTCGCATGGGTTAGTCGGACTCTGATAGCAGTAGTCTCCGGCGGGATCAGCCGGAATTGTTGGAAGCACTATTTAAAGTCGTTCCCTGCTGATTTTCTCTCACGACAAGACTGCATCCGACTTAAAATATTATTTCAAATCTTCACGATGAAAGCACCAGCTTCCATTGATCATAGCCGCACCAAAACGGAAGGCTCAAGAAGCATTATACTTAATTCAAATTAAACTTTAAATGTTTTTGTTTTACGCACATCGCTTCGCTTATCGTGACCTTTTCCGGTTTTTTGCAGCTTCTCGCCAAAGGGCCGTGATCGGGATTTGAACCCGAGCTAAAAGCTTTCTGCATTATTTCTTTTCTCTTGAAAGAAAAACATTCCACAGGCTTTTGTGCTACCAGGCTACACCATCGCGGCCATAATACGAACAATATTTTTAAATATTAAAAATATTAAATTTATTTATAATGAAAACATATGTATTATTTTTATTGATAATTATTTTTGGTTTTTTAATCGGCGCGCATGTTCTTGAAAAAACCGGAGCGGGCGAGAAGATGGACTTAACTGGAAAATCCGTATTGATGATAATAGCGCATGAAAATTTCAGGGACGAAGAGTTCGAAGAACCATACAAGATATTGACCGGGGCAAATGCTAACGTAACGGTTGCCAGCAGTTCAATATCGGAGGCGAGAGGCATGCTTGGAAAAACCGTCAAGCCCGACACGACTATCGACAAAATAAATGTCAATGATTTTGATGCAATAATATTTGTTGGAGGTTCTGGCGCTTCACAGTATTTTGATGATAATACGGCATTGAATATAGCGAAAGAGGGATACGCCCGAGGAAAGATAGTATCGGCTATTTGTATTGCCCCATCGATATTGGCAAATGCCGGAATTTTAGATGGAAAAAAGGTAACATCTTTTCCGTCCGAGCAAAGCAATTTGGAATCGCACGGAGCGATCTATACCGGCAATGGCGTCGAAGTGGATGGAAGGATTATAACGGCGAATGGCCCAGTGTCGGCAAAGAGGTTTGGCGAAGAGATTAAAAAGGCATTGGAATAATCTATTTATTAGTTGCATGTTCATGACCAAGTTCCATTCTCCATTTTAAATATTTAAAATGCTCCAACTTAGTTTTCCGGATAGATTTCGGATTTTTCAAAAAATTCTTCAGCAATGAACACATCTTATCGCCACCGAGAAAATATGGAAGTATTACATAGTCCGCGCCAATACAATAAAGTTCATTTGCGTCTCTAAGATAATTCGCAGTTACGATTACGGGCACGTTGTATTTTTTACTTTCCTTGACTAAAAATTTGTTTTCGTCGATATCTGGAAGTGTTGAAACAATTAATTTGCTGTTTTTTATGTTTGCCTTGTCAAGAATATCCATGTCCGTTACGTCGCCATACATGTATGGGATTTTTTCTTTTTTCAACATTCTTATAATATCCGGATTGAAATCAATGACCAGAACATCTTTTTTCATCTTTTTTAATGCGTCAACTATTACATAACCCATGCGATGGCATCCAATCACTATTATATGATTTTTTAATCGCTTTGCTATGCCGGCCTCCTCTTTTAGATGCTTTTTCTCAAATACGCCGAGTATGGGAGAAAATATTTTGTACAATTTTTCATTGAACGTTATCATATAAGTCGAAATGGCAATCGTTATAATGCCGATAGAAGTTACCAAAGAAGAGACTTCCACAGATATATGGCCGAGCATCGTACCAAAGGCGATGATTATCAATGAGAACTCGCTTATCTGTGCCGTTGCGAGGCTCGCGAAAAACGATGTTCTTTTCCTATAACCGAGCAAACCCATCAACGTCATGACTATTAGCGGATTACCTATCAGAACAAAGAGAGAAAGAATTATTAAGGGGGTTAAAAGGGCGGTTGAAAACGTCATTTGCATGCCAAGAAGAACAAAAAACAGTACGATAAAGAAGTCGCGCAATGGTTTTATCTTTCCAGATATTTCATAACAGAACGGCAATGGAGCGAGTGAAATTCCCGCAAGAAACGCGCCTATCTGTAATGAAAAGCCAAGCATTGAAGAAACGTATACAAATAAAAAACACCATGAAATGGAAACGAGAAATAAAAGTTCCTGCGATTTTGCTGTAATATTGAATACCGGTGGAAGTATGTATTTACTGGATGCGATCGCCGCTATAAATAATCCCGCACCGATTAGCAATGTTTCGCCCAACAGCCCAACCGTTATCATATCTCCAGTTCCGAGCATGTTGAGAAATATTAGAATTATAATTGCCACGAAATCCTGCACCAGTAAGAACCCGGTCGCTATTCTTCCGTATAATGAGTCCAGGTCATTTTTCTCTGACAGGAGTTTTATAATTATAATCGTCGAGCTGAACGTCAGGGCTATTGCAATGTAAAGTGAATGCAATGATGAAAAACCTAAAATTAATGAAATAACATATCCGAAAAACGCGGTGAAAACTATTTGTCCGATGCCCGTTATCAATGATGTTGTTCCGACATTTTTCATTTTATTGAAATTCAGTTGCATGCCAACCAAGAATAAAAGAAACGCCACGCCAAGTTGCGACATTGCCGATATGAGTATTTGGTCTCTTACAAGATTAAGCAGATTCGGTCCCATTATCATGCCCGCTATAAGATATGCGAGAATCGTCGGTTGCCTGAACCTCCAGAATACGACCGCCAGCACGGTTGCTATTATCGTTATCAAGACGAGGTCGTATATCATTTGCGCACCCAATTTTATTTCTTTTTTATATTTTTAATTATTTTAATAAAATTATGAGAAAGGTCGGGATCGCCGAATTGCCCCTTCACTACGGAAAATGCCCCAGATGGTTGTTTGACAGAATGAAAAAATTGGGAAAAGAAATTTCTGAAATTATTATTCTCGAATACGGTCAAAAAGAATTTTTAATGAGGCTCTCTGACCCGTTCTTTTTCCAGTCATTTGCATGCGTATTGGGCTTCGATTGGCATTCGAGCGGAGTGACAACTACCGTTTGCGGAGCCTTGAAAGAATCGCTGAATAAAGAAAATTTGGGCATAGCGATAGCCGGCGGTAAGGGCCGAACGTCCCGCAAAACACCAGTTGAAATAGAAAAGTTCGCGGAGTCGCTTTCTCTCCATGACTCTAAAATTGAGAAACTGATTTATTCTTCAAGAATGACTGCCAAAATAGACAATACTGCGGTGCAGGATGGGTACGATTTGTACCATCATTGCTTTATTTTTTCAGAAAAAGGGGATTGGGTCACGATTCAGCAGGGTCTTAATTATAAAAACCGTTTCGCAAGGAGATATCACTGGCTCTCTGATAACATAATAAGTTTTGTTAACGAGCCGCACAATGCCGTTTGCTGCGATAGAAAAGAAACTGGCGTGCTAAACATGGTTGCGCGAGAAAGTGAAGAATCCCGCAAAACGAGCGTCGATATGATTAATGACAATATAGGAAAAAAATTGTCAAGGCAAAGTACGTTAGATGATTTCGCGAGAGAAATGAAAAGATTAAAAATGCCTTATGCTCACGATATCAAAAAATTGAGCAGGCAGACCATATCCACATTAATTAATGCTTACGAGATTCAGCCAAAGAATTACGAAGAACTGCTCGCGATTCGTGGCATGGGACCGAAAGCGATTCGTGCGTTGGCTCTAATTTCTCAATTAATATATGGTAAAGAGCCTTCATGGAAAGACCCCGTAAAATTTTCTTTCAGCCATGGAGGAAAGGACGGAGTTCCATACCCGGTCAGTAGAAAAACCTATGATTCGTCCATTGAAATTCTCAGACACGCAATAGATGAGGCAAAGGTCGGCGACAGACAAAAAATAAACGCATTGAAAAGTTTGTCAAGATTTATCGAGTAATTCTTTGATCGACTTTGCCGTTTTTTCTCCCACCAGAAGACTTAGTGATTTTATCGAAACTTTCTTTATGTCCGCAACGTTCTTTATACCGGAATTATATAATTTTCTCGCCCTTACCCTTCCAATCCCTTTCAGTCTCACGAGCGATAGCAACTCTTCCCTGATTCCATATTTCATTCTTGCCCTGAGTTTTCTCAAATCCCTTGCCGCGTTCTCCTCTTTTAATATTACCGCCAGTTCTTGCGACGCATATAGCAACCAATCCGCTATTTCGAGTTTTGACCTAAGTTCTCCGGGCGCGACTTTAAATTTTTCCAATATTTCGTCCTCACCGCTTTCGTCTATCCACGCGCTAAACAAAAGGGACGTTTTGAATGCTTTTAGAAAATCATCAAACTCCATGTCCCATTCAGACGGCCTTTCGCACAGCATATGTTTTTCATTTTCTATTAGTTTGATATTTATCTCATCAAACTCACTTTGCCCGATGTTTAATAACGGCTTCATTTCTATCGTATTTGATACCATATGCAGGTATGAAATCGGTTTCGTTTTTATATTTTTCCCGTTTTCTAAACACCCGATTATATGTCGCGCCGTGTACGGGTCTATATAAAGTTCGCTTACCCTTTTTCCAATTCTCGTTGGTTTTAGTTCCGCCCCTTTTTTTGATATAAATTCCCATTCAATAAGTTTTTCTATCACGTTTTCAATCTTGTCTTCAAGTTCCCGAACATCGCCGTACTGACTCGCATAAAATGTTTTTGCAAAAAAATCCTCTAATGAGCTTTCATCGTTGCACATTCCAGACGAAATCAAAGACAAGGTATGCATTCTTAAGACCGGCTCCACCGCGAGTTTTGAGTATATCTCTTCCGGCTCTCCGGATATATAACGTTCTGCGAGTTCTTCTGCTTCCATCTCGTTTTTCGCCACTAATATGCTCTCACCGTACCGGTCAAATTCGGGCCTTCCGGCGCGCCCAGCCATTTGTTTATATTCCAGAACTGGAATGTAAGACGAACCTATTCTCGGGTAATATCTTTTCACATCTCTGATTATAACGCGAAACGCGGGAAGCGATACCCCCATGGCAAGCGTTGGCGTCGCTATAATAAATTTTATCAGCCCATTTCTGAAATTTTCCTCTATCAGATGTCGCTGCTTTGCGACAATGCCCGCGTGATGGAACGCGACGCCAAACTTTACGCAATCTGCAAGTTTTTTGCATTGTTTTGTCGGTCTTTCCAAAGCATTCAGAATTCTTTTTGAGATTTCATTTAATTTTTTCATCTCTTCTTTTTTCAGAAATTTCTTGACATCTTCTTTAAGCATGTCTGCCAAACTTTCGGTAGCTTTTCTCGTTGCAACGAAAAACAATGCCTGTTTTTCAAGCTTTAATGTATTCTCGGTAATGCCAAGCTCGTTTCTTTTATTTGGCAATTTATGAGATTCTTTATCAAAAAAATTAATTTTATTGTCATAACATATCCCCTCGTAAAGTTTTACAGGTCTCCATTCCGATACGAGATAATTTGCATCGAGCCATTTTGCAATTTCGTCAACGTTTTTTATCGTCGCCGATAATGCTATAACCTTCGGGTTTATCAGATTTCTTAATTTGGTCAACGCGACCTCCAATGTCGGGCCGCGCGACATATCGTTGAGTATGTGAATCTCGTCCGCAATAACAAGACCGACGTCCCTTATCCAGTCCGCATCGTGCCTGAGCAAGGAATCTAATTTTTCATTCGAACAAACTATAATGTCGTAATCACGGAGCTTGGGATCGGAACTGTCGAGATCGCCAACGGATAATGCTGTTTTAATTCCCAATTCCCGATATTTTTTCTTGAAGCTTTGATACTTTTCCGTGGCCAATGCAACCAGCGGTGCCATGTAGACAACCTTTTTTCTTTTTTCAAGAATTGTTTGCACGGCAACAATTTCTGAAAGAAATGTTTTTCCAGATGCAGTCGGTGTGGCAATTACCATGTTTCGGTTTTCCAACAATCCTTTACTAACCGCCTCTTTCTGTACCTGGTTCAATTCCTTAAAATTTGAAATTTTTAGAAGTTTTTCAATCAAAGCACCTTCTTTCCCCATTTTCATAACATCACACAAATTACCGTTTGGAAAACCAAAAGTCTCATCAACTTCATGAACAACTTTTGTAGTTTTTAAATCATCTCATCAATTACCGATTTAAAAAGGACGGTTGACAAAGTCAACTAGTCATTTTCAAAACACATCATAAATCACAGTTTTGAAAATAGGAAGAACGCATGTTCTTTCCCCATTTTCATAACATCACACAAACGCATCAATTTAAGATATTTAAGTTTTTTTTTCTTAATCTTTTTATGCAGGTATATAAAGGAATTCTGCTTATGGACGGCGTCGGTTTTGATTCTAACATATATCTTATAGATAAAGAATTGCTGGTTGATACCGGAACCGGAATTTTCTTCGCACAGATTAAAGAGGAATTCGAAAATTTAAAAATCAATCCAAAAAACATAAAAATGATTGTTAATACGCATTGTCATTTTGACCATTCGGGCGCAGACAAGAAATTTCGGGATTTGTGCGGGGCAAAGATTGCGATACACGGCGCAGACAAGAAGGCGTTGGAAACCGGAAACGGAACGATGGCGAATATGTTCGGCAAGGTACAGAAAACCGTGACAGTGGATAGGGTGTTAAAGGATGGTGATAAAATAAAAACAAAAAATTTTTGCTTTGAGGTAATATCCACGCCGGGTCATACGCCTGGCTCGATCTGTCTCTATGAAAAAAAGAAAAAAATTTTAATATCCGGAGACACTATATTTGCTGACGGCATTGGCCGGGCAGACTTTCCAAATAGCGATAAAGCCCAGTTAAAAAAATCGATAAAAAAACTTTCCATGCTGAAGGTGAATTACTTATTGCCAGGTCATGGCATGCCAAAAGTAAATGGTGTTGATTTTCTGTTTAAACAGGTTCTCGCAAAAATGAAATAGAAAAAATATGCCCCGCCATTTCAGGTTGGGTGGCGCGCCAGACGGAAATATCGCATTGAAATTAATAAATATTTAAATCAACTAAAAGATTTATATAGTAAATATAATTAAATAAATAGTTGATGCATATGGCAAAGAAAAAAGAAAAGAAATGGAGGTTCTTCTGGGAGGAGCCGTTTAAAGAATTTGAAAGAACAAGACGGGATATGCAAGAGAGCATAAAAAGTTTTTGGCTGGAGCCACTCAGGTTTGAGTTTGCACTCCCAAAAATCAGTTTTTTAAGAGTTTCGGCCGGAGCGATCAAACAAACAAATGGAAATATCGTCGTCAGAATTCCATTGCCTGGATTCAAAAAGGATGAAATAGACCTGAATATAACGGAGAGTGCTTTATATGTCAGGGCGGAAAAGAAAAGGGTGTCGAGAAAATCAGAAGAAGGGGGTTTTTTCGGATTTGCAGAACAATCAAAAATTGAAAGGTCGTACAGTTTACCAGAATACGTTGACCCCGAAAAAGTTAAAGCAAAGCTAGAAAACGGAATTCTAACGGTAATCCTGCAGAAAGTTAAAATGAAGAGAAAAAAGAAAAAGGTGGAGATCGAATAATTATTTTTTCTTTTTTAATTATTTTGAATTCAAAGTATCTGGAGATCGACGACCCCGCAACGACAAAACCGGCGGTTTGCAACCATTCAATTAGATAACAATAACGCGACAAACCAAAAAACTCCCGGAGCTTCGCGCTCTTGACCCGGAAGCGTGTTGACACGCCGAATTATTTTTCTGATGAGATTGAGGTGTTTCTATGCTTAATATATTCGAGTCTTTTAAGAAAATAAGAACTAACAAAAAAGTAAAACCCGTTTTAAATACTAATAAAAGCAGAGCCGCTCAAATGATTGAGATACTACAACCGAAACCAGAAGAGAAAATAAAGGGCAAAATCAAAACAGGTAAAAGAAAATATAAATACCCGGAATTTAGAATCTCATCCCATAAAAAACTATTTTTTTTGCCAGATAGATTCCCTCTCAGATACCCGCTTATAGAACCGTACGCATACGCGTTAATAAAAAAAGACCCGATAAAAGGCGTATTAACATATAACATAATCGAGCCGGTGATGAGCGATGATGAAAGATATATTATCGATAAGATTAAGCAGGGCCTGATCCAAACAATTAATGTGAGTCTGACGGCAATAAGACATGAAAAGAGGTTGACATCTTTTCTGGAGGAAAGGGTGCAGCGCGTGCTCGATGAATACGGTTTTTCTTTAACACCGCAGCAGTACCTGAAAATCATGTATTATATTCACAGAGACTTCGTGGGGCTTAATGAAATTGAGCCGTTGTTGCACGACCCGTATATAGAAGATTTGGGGGTTGACGGCGTGAATACGCCACTATACGTTGTGCACCAAAAATTCGGCTCCGTAAAAACAAACATAATTTTTAGTGATATGGAAAAATTAAGAGAGTTTGTTATAAAGCTTGCGGAAAGATGCGACAGATACATCAGTTACGCAGAGCCATTGCTTGACGGAACATTACCAGACGGCACAAGGGTTCAGGCGACATTGGCGAGCGATATCACAACTCGCGGTCCAACGTTCTCAATCCGTAAATTCAGGGTAGAGCCTTTTACGCCAACGGATATGGTTCGACTCAGGACCGTATCGGCAGAATTACTTGCATATCTTTGGTATATAATAGAGTCTCGCGCAAATATTTTAATAACCGGCGGAACGGCAACCGGAAAGACATCTTTTCTAAATACCATATCCATGTTTATTCCAATCGAAGCCAAAATTGTCTCAATAGAGGATACGAAAGAGTTATCTCTTCCTCATGAGCACTGGATACCTGGCGTTGCGAGGGCAAGTTTCACGGGAACAAAGGTTGGTGAGGTCACGATGTTCGATTTGCTTAAGGAATCTTTCAGACAGAATCCGGATTATTTGATTGTCGGTGAGGTAAGAGGAAAGGAGGCGTATGTCATGTTCCAGTCCATGGCAAGTGGCCATGCGAGTATGTCTACCATACACGCCGCAAGCCTCGATGATGTTGTTAAGAGGTTAGAGTCCCCTCCAATAGAACTTTCACCATCATTGTTGGAGACTTTGGATGTCGTTATAGTCATGACTCATGCAACCGAAAAGGGTAAGTCGGCGAGAAGGGTAAAAGAGGTTGTGGAGATACAAGAAGTGGATAAAAATACTGGCAAGGCAAATGCCGTGAAAGCATTTTCATGGAGCCCGGTTGACGATGAAATAAAATACAAGGGATATTCATGGGTTTTGAATAAAATATCGATTAAAAAGGGAATACCGATTAGTAAGATTTATCATGAAATCAAACAGAGAAAGGCGTTTATAGAATGGCTCGTCAAACACGGAGTAAAAAGCATGAAAGACGTTTCAAAATATATCACAATGTATAATAAAAGCAAAAAAAAGATGTTAAGCATGATAACGGAAGAGACAGGTGGTTTTTGATTCTAATAAATGCTTTTATTTTTGATGATAATAAATAGTTATGCCGGAGAAAGCCGGAGTGGTCTAAAACTCCGAAAGCTCAGTGGTTAGAGCGCTACTTTCGTGGATATCGAAAGCGATGCTCATAAGCTCTTTATGAGCTCTTAGATGTTTGCCAATTTTTAACATCAATGACGAAAAAAGCGCTGAGGCACGTAGAGGTCGCGAGTTCAAAATACCTTTTCTTTTTAGAAAAAAGAAAAGACTATAGGAAAAGAAAAAAACTGGGCGAAACTTCGTTTCGCATATATTATTATTAAGTATTAAGAAAAAGACCAAAGGAAAATCGTAGGAGGAGTCCACCAATTATAAATAATATAAAAGTGAACTCTGACGAGAACGGAGCAGGAGGTTTTCACCAAATAGAAAATAAAAGATAATAAAATAATATATGCGAATGAAATGAGCCAAGGTCTTTCTTTTTCCGCAAGTCTTTTTCTTTCTCTGAAAGAAAAAGGTTGTATGAAAATCTCGCCTCCGGCATTTACGCTATCATAATTTGTGCCAGCAACGCCTCTAACTGTACCTGGTCGTTGCACCCTTCCGCCAGCCTGAATTCACATTCTCCAGTAAGCTTCATGATCTTTGCTTTTTTTTCTTCATCTATTTTTAGACCAAGAATTTGATTATGTATTTCTTTTATTATGTCTTCACCGCTTAATCCCTGCTCCCTTAGCAATTCGATTAGAATATCCCTTGATTCGCCGAATTTCTTTTTTAATGCACAATTAAGCATTTTTCTGACATCATCCGGCTTTGGATTGCTTGTAACAGAGTATATTGCTTTATCATCAATTTTTTTACCAGATACGGCAACAGTTTGCAATATGTTTATTGCTCTTCTCAAATCACCTTCGCTTATTTTATAAAGAGTAGAATATGATTTTTCATCTATTTTCAGTTTTTCATTTTTTACAATTCTTTCCAAAAATTTCTTTACCGATTTTTCGTTAAGAGGCTTGAACTTGAATATCGCCGTCCTTGATTGTATTGGTAAAATAATTTTTGATACATAATTAACACTCAGAATGAACCTGCATAACTCGGCGTATTTTTCCATAGTTCTCCTGAGCGCCTGTTGGGCATCGCGCGTCAATGCATCAGCCTCATCTAAATATATTATTTTAAATTCTCTATCAACGGGGATGGTTCTTGCAAAGTCCTTTACCTTTGTTCTTATCGTGTCTATACCGCGCTCATCCGACGCATTCAGTTCGTGAAAGTTTGACTGCCATTTTTCGCCGAACAACGACCTCGCGATAACGAGAGCGGTCGTGGTTTTTCCAACTCCAGCCGAACCAGAAAAAAGGCAGTGCGGAAGTGACCTATTCTTAACAAAAGATTCCAATCTCTTTACAATTTCATCCTGCCCGACTATTTCACTGAATTTTTTTGGCCTGTATTTTTCGGTCCAGATTTCCTCTATTGGCATATCAACCATTTATTTTCAAAAAATAAATTTAATGATTCATTTAAAATTGACGTCTCATCCTAAAAGATGGGATCATTCATAATTATTACTTCACTCCTCTTCTCTCCCTGGCTTTTGGCCTTAATTGCTTTGAGCCGCATTTCCTGCATTTTACTTTCCCAGCCTTTACTTTAAATGGAGACGCTCTTATCTTTGTACGACATTTCATACACACGAAAACATTTGCAAACATGCGGTGAGCAATTTCATCTGGAATTTTTTTTGCCATCGGAACCATCTCTTTAAGCAATAATTTATACATAAAGTTTTTTAAGTTTCTTTCTCAAAGATTTAGCTCGGTACCTCCGAATTCGATGATTTCTTGAACGTTTCAAACCCTTTATCTGCCAAATTTTCGCAGAAGCAATAAAAATTATTACACGACAACGCTCAAATTCAGTTGGATGGGCAATTTGATGATTTCAACTGAAAAGAATTCCTAGCCAACAGCACGATGTCGAATATCCCACTCAGTTCTCAACAGCATCGTGGCATGCGAAAGAATTGCACCGGCACGTTAGATTTTTGATTTTCATTAGCTCATTGGTGAAAATCCTGTACGATCGGATTTATTGGACAAACCCATATTAACCAATTTGATTTAAATATTTTTCTATTCAATAATCATATTGTTCAGAATCCAGCATTTCAGTAAGCGGGAAATGAACAAATGTCGCGGGTTAGTTTTAACCCGTTTAAGTAAAGAAAAGTAAAACTGAAAAACATGAGGTGGTTCAAAATGACTGAAAAAAATGACAACACGATCTTTGTTGGGAAGAAACCGCTTATGAGCTATGTCCTCGCCGTAGTGACGCAGTTCGGCGACGGAATAAAGGAAGTTCATATAAAAGCGAGAGGAAAATCGATTAGTTCAGCGGTTGATATAGCACAAATTGTAAAGAACAAATTTGTGAAGGATGTGAACATAGATAAAGTTGAAATAGGAACGGACAAGGTTGAAAACGAGGGAAAGGAATTAAACGTCTCAACAATAGATATATTATTAAAGAAATGAGACAATTTTGTAATTTTTTACAATTTTTATTTCTTTTTATTTTTTATTGGCAATAACTTCTGCAACATGGCCTGCCGCAATCGTTATCAAAGTCCGAACAGGTAGCATCACTACTTATGTATCCAAGGCTTTTGCAGACATTTTTAAGGTCATTCTGCAATCCGGGATGAAGCCATAATGCTTTGCTTATGTTACATCCAAGCTCGGAATATTTTCCACACAGATTGCTGTGCTCCTGTATCAATCCAGCTTGGCCGGATGTTTCACTCCCCGATTTGTTCAATACCATTGCCAAAGCAACAATAATTATTAGGCATAACACCAATACCGCAAGAAAATTCATCGGAAGGTCCATACCTTTCATGATATTTCACTCTTTTTGTTTTTGAGATTTCAAAACCATTTAATTAAATTTGACAGTTAAAATATTAATTAACAATCATCGGAACAAGATTCTGCAGTTTCACCGCAATTACAACTACCGTCACCACAATGATTGCAGTATTGGCAATAATCCCCAGAACCTACACCGCAAGTAGTACCGTCGCATTTTAACTCATAAACACATTCGCAGTTTGCGTTGCAAGACCTCTCGTCGCATGAGTCATGCGGAGGATTTGTGCAATCGTCCGTGGTTTCGCATTCGGCACCGCACGCCTTGGAACAGGTTGCCGTGCAACTGCCAGCCGAGCAGGTGTAATATCCACAGTCAACACAACTACCGCTGTAATCTACATAACACTTACCAGCAGAACAACCTCTTGTTACAAGCTTCTTTCCGCAATTTGAATCACAGCACTGGTAAAAGTCATCTCCACAATACTGACTTACGCGCTCTGCCTGAGTAGATGTGTTCCAACATCTCAAAACATGTTTGCCGTCCGAACATATTTGAGTCGCGCCCTCAAATATATTTTCTTCTGGATGACCGCATTTGACCGAGCATTCATCATAACACTTATTATCATATACTGCGGTGCAATCCATTTCACAACAATCGGTTGGCGAATCGTACACACTTTCTCCTACATCATGTTCACAAACGCCGTCGCCTGTGCAATATCCATTTGGGTCATACCTGCTTGATCCAACCCATCTATTACCAAAACATACGCAACAGTACTCATCATCTTTCTGTTCATCCCATCTGCATATCTCTCCGGTATCATAAGATGGATACGCGCTGTCTATGCAACAATAAGCATTGCGAAATATCCGAAAGTCCTGCTTGTCTTTCAGGCACTTTAGCCAGTTTTTGTTTATGTGGTCGCAAAGTATCTCGCCGCTATCCGATGTGCCGCCGCAGTTGGCTGTATCGTAAAGGCCATCGAATGGTAGAATCCATGGCCATTTATAACCTATGTCGTCCCCAAAGGTGTAACCGCATCTGTACCACTGGTCTTCTGAGCTATTCCAGTAGGACTCATAATTTCCTTCGGCATCGAGGTCATACAACCCCGCTGAAAATTCAGATGAGTTTACCCATAATATGTCATCGCCCTCGTCATGATGGCAGTCGTTTTCATCCTTTACGCATACCAAATGGTTGCCATCGTCTCTGTGCTCTTTCCACACAACGGTTTTGTGATCGTCATCGCAATCCAAAGCAAGGAAAGTATCGTTTAATATGAATCTCAGCGTAATTGCCTCGACCCCGGATATATTCGTCTCCGGATGCCAGTTGCAGCAGAACTTCTCAGTGCTCGCGTTTGTTACATTGACAAGAAAGGTGTAATTTATAAGGTATGCCTTGTAATCCGCTTTCCCGGGTTCATCTGACTGGTATGTTGCATCTAGAGTCAAGTCATAATACGGTAGGTCATAACAAAATTTTACATCCAAGTCCTTGCTTTTTTTTATCCCATCTTCATAGTCACTTAACATTTCCTTTATTTTATTTTTTATTGTATCTTCTTTTCCAGTATCGTATTCATTACCAACTGTCTTATTCATTAAGGCAATGAAATCAAGCTCGGAGTCTGAAAAATCGGATATTTCTCCCGGCTCAAAACCCTTTGTAATTTTCTTACTAACATTATATAGGTTATATGTAGAATTCAATGAAACGGGAAAGTCAAAATAATACTTCCATAGCCGTGGTTTGATTTCGCTTTCTCCAGCTGTCATGCCAACGGTTGCATTTATGTTAAATGAGATGGAAGCCAGAGTAGAATTTATAAGTTTGCGAGATGCCGTTTGGCTCATTTCTGATTCAATCAATCTTTTAAGAATATCTACATCGGTATTTGTTTGTTTCATGTAAGCAGCTATTTCAGTTTCTTCTGAATAACCCGCGTCAGAATTAATTATGGGAAATGCTTTAAATATTCGGTTATTCTTATTTTTTATTTCATATATCTTAGATGTTTTGGATGCTCTCTGCTTTGCAATATTCATAACTTCTGGATTTGACGGCTCAACTAAAATCTCGTTTAAACTTTTTCTTATGCTTATCATACCTTCTTCGTTTATAATTGGCGTCGTATTATAAGTTATGAGATAATCCGTTCCATCATAATTTAGAACCTCCTCTTCCGCAACTATGCCGGCAAATATGTTGGTTCCCGCGGCTTGCATCTGCTTGATTTTATTTGATATGTCATTATCCGATACGATTTCACAATTGTAATAATCGTTATTACATGCGAATCTCATTTTTTGAGTTTCATCATATAATAGATTTCCATCTAAAATAATTAAATCCCTGTCTGCAGATAAATCATTTATAGAATTTAAAATATCGGGACTGGTTTTTATAATAGCAATTTTAATTGTCTTGTTGAATCCGATATCTGAAAAATCATAATCTATATGGCCTTTTGTAATGCCGATCGTAAACTCCGCCTCTGAATTGATGGGGTCAGTCGCCAGATTGTCTGTCAAAAAATTCGGTATTGACCAGTCTATATAATTTTTGAACTGTTCTTTCGTATAGTTTGGATAGTTCAGCCTTCCCGTTGTCCATGCAGGCTGTCCTCTAAACTTTCCTCGCGTTGTCTCGGTTTCTTCAACCCAGTTGACGATATTGGCTTTAACATCGCCGCTGCTGCTAAGCCCGGTGTCAAATGGGTGAAAAACCGCCTCGCTCGCGATGGCCTTTAACGCTCCTCTGAGAGAAATCTCGGTGAGATAAAATACATTTTTTATTGTCATTATTTCTATATCCTTTGCCGTTATCGTTCCAGTATACGTCTTGTGCAGCAAGGTATGGGCTTCGAAAAGAAAAAAAAGCACGGCGAGGATTAGTGCCGCGACTATTAGCACCGCCGGGATTCCAATGCCTTTCATGTCTTATCGCCTTCTTTTTTAATTGTTAATCAGCTCCATATAGTAAGAGAGTCGACAACCTTTGAAAACGTAAATACGGGTATTCTCGCCACGCTGTAAGCCTCTGTTTTTAATTCGCCCTTGGAAAATAAAACCCTGTCTTTAAGTGTGATGTGATAATGGTCTGCCATATTCAACTTCGTTTGAATCATATTTTTTTCCTCATTGCCAAGTTCGGCTCCAGATAATGCGTATGTTAACTGCATGAAGGAGTCCTGATCAAAACAATGGCCAAGAAAAAATGATTTCGGTGCGTTTTGTTCAAGTTCAAGCAAATATGCCACTTTTAATCCTCCAGTAACAAGCTTCAATGGCGGTGCTATTATCCAGAGAATCAAAACGATAATAGCGAGAAATAAAAATGCTATGATCGATGGAATAAGAGATTTTGAATTCATATCGCTCACTCTACTATCTCAAATCTAATCGTCGTGCCGTTTATTATTTTTATTTTTCCCTCCTTTCCCCATGCAAATCTGAATTCTGGTATCGAGGCATCCGAATTATAGTATAATCTTCTGCAGGTTTTTTCACTGTAAACAACGTCTGGTGTGGCACCCATTATAACATTAACCAAGTTTACGCAAACCTTTTTGTCTTCTTTGTATATTTTGACCGTGAAGGTTTCTGAACCCAACGGAAGCGTTACAATCTCTTCGCCGCTATAGTATGCTTTTTCAATTCCGCATGCGATTCTTGAGGTTATATCATCATATATGGTAACAACCATTTTGCCCGGATCAATGACATCCTTTTTAGTTTCATCTTTTTCACACTTTACTTTGACCACGTCGCATGTAGGACAACAGCCATGAGAACCGGTGTCTTCTATCTCACAACTAGTTCTCAAATATCCGGAAGGGCATTCATAGTTATATTCACCGGAGCAAGGAGCACACGCATATCCCTCCGCGAAGTCCGGCAGGTTGTCCGCTATAACCTCTGAAAAACCAAAAGCTTCTATATCATCAATTCTATTCTCACGATAAATACCGACCGGATAAACCTTGGAAGAATAAACGCTGTCAAAATCTGTTTCACCCGCATACCCGAGCTTCCATGTTTTTTTATTAACGCTGTCAATTATTTCTATTGACGAGCCGAGCTCACAATATCTGAAGCATGGCTCTATCTCAGGATCTCCGATGCCGTCAAGTTTCGATGAACTAAAAACGCCCGGAGCATGCAACAAACCGCAATTCGATAATATGTTTTCCGCGAGTTGGTTGTTTTTTCTGTCCAGCTCATGAAGACTGACCTGTGAGCCAAAGCTTGAGAAGTAAACGATAACACCGATGATACCAGCAACTATCAAAACCATAGAAAACACATATACAATTACATCTGGCAATGCGAATGTAAATCCACGCTTTCCCATTAAGTTATTGATAAATGTATCGTGCTCGCGATTCATTTTATCATCCTATGATATTAATCTCACTCTCCGTTCTTTTGAAAACAACGATTCTTTCCGCATCCGGGTCGCACCTGATTATTCCATTGACAGTTACCGGTACGCCAGATATTAGAATAGATGACTCGTACGATGCTTTCGGAACCTCGACATAAACTACCGTCCTATTTACCGTTATGTTGCATTCGGTGGCGGGTAGTGTCATGTTCACTATCGTGTCAACAGGCGCTCCGATCATTTCATTTATAATGCTTGAAACCTGGACCGCTATGACCTCGGCCGTTTGTTCTGCAGAGGCGATGGCAATTGGCGTAAAAAAATCTGACATCGCGGCAAGTATCACTAATAAACCGATCACGCCGCCCAGTACTACGAACATCCATACGACATAACTCACTCCTTTCATACAAATTTAATTTGTTTTTTTATTATAAATAGTAGAGGTGTTCAAGTTAAATAGTTTACCATCAATTTGGTATGTAATCAATAAAAAGAAGGCGTTTTTTCGGCATTAATGGAAATGATTTAATAACGATCGGTTCATTAGTGACGGGAAATGACTTAAAATATGCTAGCAAACAGAGAATCAATTATAAACACATGTCGTTGTAATTAGTATGTGCCAACCAATGGCAGAATGCCTGTCCACGGCGAAGCGGCGACCGATGATGTTTATTTGAAACATTGAAAAAAATATAATGAAATAATAAATGTTTTCCGGGATACTTTTCAATTTCTAACTAACGCGGTTTGGCCACAGGTACCTCGCTTCTGTATATTGCGTTCCCACCCCGTATATCATGTTTGTGGCAAATCCTATGGCCGGTATGGCCAATCCTCCAGTCAAAGAGCTGAGACCGATATCGAGAGCAACGGTTCCTATCAACCATCCGGTTTCTTCAAGATGTTTAAGACCCTCCGGAGACGAAAAGCAAAAGTTTTTATATTCACCGTTGTCACCATATGCCGGAAGTTCACTGTTCCTAATTTCCTTGACCCACAAACATTTGACTTTGGTATCTCCACCCTTTTCGCATTCCCTGCTATATCCAGCGATTTCAGTTCTGTACTCTTTCTCTCCGCCTCCAGACGTGTACACGCCAAACCTGTAGACTGGCATAACATCTGAAGAGCAATCGCACTCTTTGAGTTCAACGCTAAACTTTTGACCGCACGGGCTTGCGAGATAAAATCTTCTGTCCTTGCCAAATGAAAGTAAATTCATTACGTGACCGGCTAATTTGCTCCAGAAGTCGGTTTCTTTCGATACCACACCACTACCTTTATCGAGCATGACATAATCCACGTCATTCAGTTCGCATGACTTTAGTTTAAAGATGTAGATGGCGTCGGGTGTTTTCGCGCACAAGCTGTGCAGTCCGCAATATGAGAACTTCTCGTTTGCCCTGTCTAATGGCGAGGCAGCGTGATTGAACACGAATACGCCGGCGCGTTGTCTACCCTTTCCAAATGCCTCTGAAATGATGAAATTTTTAGGCGTCGGATAAAATTTCACTCTTTTCATTGCATATTTCAATGCTCTGCCAAATGCTATAGCATTTTCAGATGTTGTGATACCGGCACCGTCGGTATAAAACTTGTACATTTCATCCAATGACTCGTCGTACTCTCTTATAGCGGATTTAAGGTTAGCTGTCCCGGATGGCAATTTATCAGAAAAACTGGATAACTCGGCTCGCAAATGAGGTATTCGATATCCATTCACCAGATTATCTTCAACATTTTTGTTAATCCTTATTATTTCCTTTGCCAGTGTTTTGTCAATTTTCCCGCCCTTATATGCCTCATCTGCCGCGTCAAATAGTTTATCTCGTTTAACAAGAACATCGTCGACCCGTCTAGAAAATACATGTAACGTATTTTTATAAACCTCATCGTCCATGTCTCCAAGCCTTTTCAGGATACCGCTGTGATACACTCCCTTTTCCTTCCCGCTTTTTTCAAGGATTCTTGCCACATTTATTTGCGCAACGCCATGGGTCATTTTTGATTTTGCGCCCATCTCCCACACCTCATCCAGTATGCTCCTGCTTTCTTGTAATGCTGTTTTACCCTCTCTGGCAAATTCATATATTCCTTTTCCGCTCAGCTTGTATCCAAGTTTTGGAGCAATTTTTGATGCACCCTTCCCTATCGCATACGGAACGAGCGCAAACACAACACTCTCCGCGACCATTCCTCTCAGGTCATTTACCTGATGGCTCGTCCAGCTCCACTCCTCGCCCGGCGGGAACTTCTCATAATAGACCATGTACTTCGGGTCTCCCATTCCGGAAATCCAGTTTTCCGCATTTACAATTTTCTGCGGAAAGTTTATCTCGACGTATCTTGTCTGGCCTGTCTTGCACACATAGTCCATTGAATATGCGAGTCCGGTCACGCTGCTGAGAAACTGCTGCTCTTCGTACTGGTCGATGGCACTTGCCATAAAAAACATAATAAAAGCGATAATGCCGACTGTGAGAATGAGCATTAAAAGTATATGCGGTCCTATTTCCACAAAGCCCTTTATTTTTATACGGTTCATCGTTTTCACTAAGTTTTAGCATTCTTGTTTTATAAAAATATATAATACCATAGTTTAATAAATATATCATGAAACTTTCCATTAAACTCCTGCTTTTTGTTATTCTCGGCGCTCTTTTAGTAGCCATTATGATTGGCCTAACGATGTTATGGGTCGGGAACATCGACTTGGGAATTAACTTTACTTTTATAAGATGATTTTGAATCGTGGTTTGCATGAAAGGAGTTGAGAGATTTCCTCCCGAATGGCTTATCGTAATAATAGGCATTATTGTAATAGCTGTAATAATTTTCGCCCTTTTCAATAATTGGTTTGGCCCGAGCGGATGGATAATAAATGCCTTGTGCGGTTTTTGTGACAGAGTTTTGGGATGGGTGCCGTTTGTTGGAAACCCTTGCACACAATGGTTCAACTGCCCGGTCGCCTACGGATAAGCTTTGTATAAAATTGTTTTTCAAGATTTATAAGGTGTTTCCGTCCATGGAAAAAAGATTGATAGCCATTATAATTTTTGCTATATTATTGGCGGCAATAATTTTGTTATTTGTTTTTAAATGGGGAGACCTTTTAGCAGAGAACATGGAACGCGTGGGGGAGGGTATAAAGAATATAATTTAGTGGTTTTATGAAGGGGTATGAAAATGTGCATTATATTGCGGCATTGGTCATAGGGCTCATCATATTGCTAGTTGTGTTTGCATTGGTTAAAAACGTGGACATATCCGCCCTGTCTATGACGGAGACTGGAAACAAGAGAACCCTGTGCAACCTGTGGATAGAGTCCGGGTGCGGTGACTGGGATCCGATATACACGGTGAATCTGACCGCCGAGGATGGGCCGTGTGAAGAAATCAGCGGAACGCCAGAACAAAAAAAGGCAAAACTAGAAAGGTGCAGGGAATTGTGCGGGTGCCCTAATGTAGAAGAATGATAAAATAATTTATTTAAGTTCATTCTAAAAGGTGTTTACAAATGAAACACTCAAAGGGGACGGAACCAATTTATATACTAATTGCATTCGTGATATTGGCAATTATCCTGTTCTACGGAGTAGATTTCATAGTAAACGAGATCAGCAACATGTCAATCGCATCTCTCATCTCCGCCGGCCACGAGCAGGCGAATCGCAGCCGGAAGATGATGGCGAAAGACGTGAAAATAACCAGCGTAAGAGTCGACAAACTTGACTATGATGATTCTCTCGGCATATCAGTTCATCCCGACATCGACAACCCGGCGAGATTCAGAATTACAGTTGGTTTGGAAACAAGTTCTGAAACCCCGGCAAACGTTAAACTAATCTTTGAAGACAGGGGAACTGGCGCATTTAACCAACTGGAACAAGATGTTGAGGTAACAAAAGACGCGGAAAAGTATATAACAAAAACCATAAACATAAAAAAGGCGTGGACTGGACAGGATGTTGTTCTCAGAGTCGTTGTCGTGGACATCCAGAACAGGGAACTGGATGCAAAGGTCAGGCTGCTCGGAGATGTTTATCTGAAGCTGAGCGATGTCAACGGATTATGTAGCATTACTCAATGCATGTATAACGTCATCTCCGACAGTTCAACAGATTGCCAGACAACCGATTTTAATAACATGTACACTGTGAACGAGCTTCCTTATTATAAAGGGGACGGACACTATACATTTCCAATATATTTAATTAATGATCAGGGAAACATAGAGATAAAAAATGATGGAAACGATATAAAAATAAATGATGTGCGATGCACGAATGGGTGCAAGTACTTTAAGAACAACTGTAGCCATGAAAACGAATATCTGATGCTCTGCCCAGAGGTTGAGGGCGGCGAACACGGGCCGATAACGATAAACGATAAACAAAAATTCATTTTATATTCCAGAATTTCGGGCAATAATCGCGGAACTTATTTGTGCTTGGCATCGGATATTGATGAGTGCTGTTATAAAAGAACGTGCTAATTATGTCAAAGGGGACGGAACCCATATGGATACTTATCGGATTTGTAGTGGTAGTGATAGTGGTGTTTATCGTCGCCGCGCTTGGCGGCAAGTTCTATGTTGAAGCACTGAAGGGATCGAGGCCCGTAGAACCCGGGACGGAAAGGGTATTTGATGTGATGCCAAAGGACATCAACATAACGGATGTGGACATAAGATGGACCGGCTCCGATATCACAATTGAGTTCAACATCACGGCAAAAACGAAAAAGCCGGTCGGTGTTAATATAACATTTGATGACATGGGGCTTGGAGCGTTTGACGAGGTTGTGTACGGTGAAGTAAATCTGATGCCCGGTGAGACAAAGCACATACCTACAACAAACCCCCCATACCATATTACAGTTAAAGGAAGTTTTGACAGGGGATATGGCTACATTCCGGTGAGAATACGTGTTTATACCGAAGACGGCAAATTGCTTAAGTATGCATCAGATGTCGTGGAAATTTAGCGGACCCATGAGATAAATTCATTCACGATGCGGCGCTCTTTTAATTTTTATACATGCAACATCTAAAATAATTAATCCATAAAAATACGGAAGAACGTGCATTCTTCCTATTTTCAAAACGGTAGTTGGTGATGTTATGAAAATGCCGATTGGATTTTTGGGAATCATAGTTCTCGCCGTTATTATACTGCTAATCGGCTATGCTCTTGTAAATTATTTTGGCTCAAAGGCGGGAGAGATTTACGCCAATATATCCGAAAAGCAGATAGAGATGCCGGAACTGTATCCATCCAAGGTAAATGTAACCGCCACCGCAACGGCTTTAAGCGGATACATAGTTGATGATACTCTCGTTACCTCTTGGAGTGACCCATTAATGTTTGACGTTGAGGTGAACATAACATCAAGCGAGGACATGGATGTAAACGTTAGGGTAGACGCTTATGGCACATCGGCGTTTTCACCGGATTCTAAATCCGCATCATTAAGTGAAGGTGTAAAAAAGTCAATAAATTTTAATGGCATACGACTTAAGCCCGGCTGGTCTGGTCAAGTGCCGGTCAGGGTAAGCGTGAATACAACATCGCCAAACAAGGCTGTGGGAAAGGGCTACGCTGACCTTGGCAAGGTTTATCTGAAGCTGAGCGATGTCGGCGAAGACGGGGACTTTTGCAGCGCATCGTTCTGTAGCTGGAAAATGGCGTATGACCTAACAGACTTCTGCGCTCATGACATTCGTGATATGTATTATAAAGAAGACGGATGGTCAAAACCCATATACTTGTATAATGACAAAGGTGGCACCATAAGACTGACAAACAGTTCTGATAGATGGTTGATTGCTGATGGAAATGTATGTAAAGAAAAGGTATCCAACGAGCCAATTGGAGCGGTCCCTCCCGGGACGTGGATATTCAAATTTTTCGACACATGCGGAACAAAAAAAATACGAGACTTTGGGGAACTTTCGGTTCGTCTCCCGTTTTTCGTATGCCCGGGAGATGATGACGATGAACAGGATATTTCTGACGGAGCAACGTTCATATTATTTTCAAAAGGGCAGACCGCGACTTCATTGGCTTCGACATGGCTTTGCCTGTCAGACGACCCGGAGGCGTGCGGATACGAATACGGCGAATGATTATCCCATCAAAAATCCTCAAAATTTTAATAGTGTTCTATACAAATAAAATTATGCCAGCTAAAAAAATTGCCATCCAAGAAAGATGATTTTAATACTTTAACAAAATACCTGAAAGAAAAATATAAAATAAAGCTGTGATAGATATGCCGTATATTCTCGACCCATTGTACATTCCAGAGCCCGGCGGAGGCATAATAAGTTCTGATGTGCCGTGGAGCCGATATTTGAATCCGGCAGCAAATGGCAAATGGGTTGGTCACGCCGACCTCGTCCAGTGCCTTGACCAGGCAATCACGCTCGACATAACGGCACCGGTAGGCACGTGGCATAAACTATATTACCCGCTGGTAGCTCAACTCGGCAACTGGGAATTCAATGTAAAAAAGGTTGACGAATGGATCGAAATCTCGCCAACACATAAAGGATACTACGACCTCGTTATGGGAGAAAAGGAAAAACTGGAAGTTAAGATAAAGACGGTTATAGACGATATCATAAAGCATGTGAGCGACCTGGAACTTCTTGAACACGATTTCAGAAGATATAAAGAATTCAATGATTATTTCAAAACAAATGACGAGCATTCTATAAAAGCGGTTTTCGTGGACCTCGTTGATTTTCATTCTGGTGAATCGGCTGGCGGCGGTGCCGGGAGATTGTCCATGTCATTTATGCAGCAAAACAATATCTTCCCGACAATAATACAGGATTTCTATGAGATGACATCCGAAGAAGACTTGGAAAGAAAGGACAGGTTGAAAAATCTTCCACGCGTCGAAAAGGACATGCTGAAGACGAAGTGGCGGGCATACCAGGAATGGAAAAAATTGTTTGGCGCAGAGGTTGAAAAGAGGTTCAAAAACCTCGGCGAATTGATCGCGAGCAAGAAGAAAATGATAGAGCAATCGAGAAACTGGATCAAGCCGTATATCGCGAGACATAAGATGCTTAAGGAAGGCATGGAAGAAAAAAAAGAAAGAGAAACGAGACCGTTTAAATATTGGTATCCGAGCACCGAGGCAACGGGCGAGACCGTAATAACTTTATGGGCGTGGAAAGAATTTGAGCCACCGGAGTTTTACAAAGTGCCCGGCGAGCTTATGGCATTAAAACCGGGCTTTAAGCTTTATGACGAAAAAACAAAAAAGATGTGCGACCGATGGACAATGGAACATCTGATCATGGATGACAGAGTTGGGTTAAAAGAAAAATATCCATGGATAACGGAAGAGTGGGTTCATGAAAAAACAGAGGAAATAATGGAAAAGGATGATTTGTTCAGAGCGAGAAAAAGAGTAAAAAGACCGTATTTGTATTATTCGTTCATGGAGATAATATTTGACAAATGGTTGTCGCGTTCTCCGACCGGAAGCGAAAAAGAAGACACCATGATAACAGTTAGGTCGTACTGGATGTCCCAGAACGTTCTGCTCGTCAAGCTGCTTGAGCTAAAAGCAAGGGAAGAAGAGTTTGAAGATTATGTAAATTCATTGCTTGGGATAAAAAAAGAGATCGCGAAAGAGGGATTTATAGGAAAAAAAGAGATGGAAATAGAAATTCTAAAAAAAGAAAAGGATATCAAGAGAATGGAACTTGATTTTCAGGAAAAGAAAAAAAAGATGAAAGAAATTAAGGATCCGATAGAAAAGAAGAAAGCGGAAATAGATTTAAAAGAAAGGGAAATTGCTTTGAAAAAGTCGAAAAAAGAACTCGAAAATCTGAAAAAAAGGGTTGTGTCCATGAGGGTGGAAGAAGCTGGAACCGTCAGAAATATTGCAAACACGATCGGTTCGGTTTGGGAAAAATTCAATGACTTTTTCGGCTTCAGGTTTAAAATATTCAAGGCTGGGCCATATGAAACGGATTTCAGCTACAGAATAACGAAGTTTCATCTAAAAAATATCGGAAAATTCTACTATGGGCCCGTCGTCAATTTTCTGAGAAAAAAAATTATGGTGTAAAATATTTTCTGAGTTATTGGCAATTCTGAATGTGTCGTTATATTTAATTAATAATAAATACATATAAACTATTTATGGATGGTCAGTTATCAACCAATGAATAATAGGTTATGAAGTATATCCATAATGCGTGCTGTGTTGGCCGACTCTTAACTAGTTGATTTCGGGAGCTCATTTTAATTTGGTGGCATTGCGCTACTGATTGTTTGGTGCAACTAAAATGTTATGGAACAAACCAAAAGATGAAAATAAAGTAAAAGGATGGGACAAGACGAACAAACCAATCGGCTACATAATAGGCGTATCTCCTGGCTTTGCCTCAATGGAGCCGTCCGTTGAAAACAGGCTGAGATACATGGGCATGGCGAGAAAGATAACCAAGGCAGCGAGATTGGGATTTGAGTTCGCCATGATAGATTTCGAAGAGCTCGGCGAGGCATATGAACCAGAAATAGCGAGGCAGATAAGAACGATAAAGGAGGCGCAAAACATAGAGATAGGAGTCCATCTGCCCGTTGCCATAGACCTTTGCATCGCATACGCATTTGAGTGGCGCTATTTTCAGGACCAGTTAAAGATAGGAGCCCGTGCCGCTAGAGACGGCAAAGCAAAGTTTATTTTATTCCATTCATCCTCTCACATGAGACCGAACATAACGGCGGCGTTTCTCGGAAGAAGGGAAGCGCCGGGAAAACTCGTCGGGCCGGACGGGACAAATTTTGGCAACTGGATTATAAAAAACGGCATGAAAGATTGGTTCATGGCAAAGTTTATCAGGGTCATGTTCTCTGCCATGGGAGTTGCTGGCGACCCGGCAGTGATAGATTATTTCGAAGAAAAGGAGTCATTCAGCAAAGCAAAAAAATATGCTGAAGATGCATATAGAAGGGGCGCCGCAATAAGGGAAGAAGAACTTATGAAAATAAGGGCAAGAGTAGATGTTTTAGAAAGAATAAGAAGAGACGAAGAGCTGGGCGGCAGAAAAATGACGCCAGAAGAAATAAAGGAATATCAAATGCTTTTGCTCAAATATAAAGAAAAAAGTACATACGAATATCTCATTAAAAAAGTTGCCGAGGTCATTAATTCGAGTGAAGAACATGCGAGGAGATGCATAAGTGTTGCAGAATATACGATAAGATACGATTTTGACGCCATCTTTAATTACTGGCTGAGACAGGGTTCGGAGGGCGAAGAATATGTCGCGTACCTTACCGTTGCCGAGTACATGTTCAGAAATAATGATAAGTTGTGGTCAGCGGTTTCAAAAGTAAAGAGAAGTCCATACATGTTTGCCAGAGAGTCGAGCAAGAAGCTCGGAGCGCTGACCATGGCCGAGCTGGACAAGTTAAAAAGCATAGTGACTGCCGTTGCGGCAAAGTATATAGAAGGTCATTTATTCACAAAAGCGGAACAGTACGCCGTTAAAGAAAACGGAAAGTACAAGTCGGTTTATGATTTCTGCAAAGATAATAAAATGATAATCTATATAGAAACGGCCATGCCGGAAAAGGGAGCGGAGGGAGAGCTCAGAATAATAAAGGCAACCGATCAGGTAAAAATATGCAAGGCGATAGATGGCGGAAACATAATCAACTATTGCATCGATTTTGAGCATTTACTAACCAATTTGATAGACCCGATAAAAGAGGCGGAAGAATTGTTGAAAAATCAGCCGGGCGACGGGAAGTACATAACCTGCTTGCACACGAATGCGCCGAGACCGATCATGGGCGCTCACGCGCCGCTTGAAAGATTTTCATACGATTTATATATCATTTACAAATGGATATACACTCTGAGGAAGGCTGGCATGAAAAATTCATATATAATATGGGAGATGGGCTCTTATGGCGTCAAGCAGTCCGCGATCGCATTCAGAAACATCGTCGATGAGCTGTTAAAAGACCCACCGACCAAGCCGGAGGACCTGCCAAAGGAGTTCTTTGGCATAGACAAGGAGTTTGAGGCGAGGGAAATGATTGCGATGAGAGAGCACGCCTTTGACCCGTTAAAGGGCGTGATGGCCATACCAGAGGAAGAATGGACCATGGTTGGCAGAAGAGCCGCGGAAAGGGGAAGGGCTGCCGAATGGGAAAGAAGAAAATACAGATAAGCCGCTTTTGTTAACCGTTCCATTTTTCGCAAGAGATGCCAAGCCCTGGCAAAGACTTGGTCCGAAAGTTCAAACTCTGAAGACGGTTTTATTGCAGAAATTGTTATGCAAAAAGAAACGAGCGAATCGGAATTAAAATTGTTCATCAACTCTTTTTATTTATAGTCGTTACAAATATATTCTATGGAAGAATCACGGAAACCGAAAATCATATTTGATTCTCGCGAGAAAAAATCTCTTGTAGTTGAAAACCTGAAGACAAGATGCGAATTAGAAGAAAAACTGCTTGATGTCGGGGACTTTCTTCTATCGGACAGGGTTTGTTGCGAAAAAAAGACAACGACCGATTTCGTGCAAAGTATCGTTGACAAGAGAATGTTTAACCAGCTTAAAAACATGAAGGAAAATTTCCCGATTCAACTCCTGATAATTGAAGGCAATGAGATGTATGACAATAATGTAAATGCCGATGCAATCCGCGGAGCACTTGCATCGATTGCAATAAATTTCAGGGTCCCGATATTGTGGACGAAATCGCCTAAAGAAACTGCAGATATGCTGTACATCATAGCAAAGCGAGAACAGTTCGGAGAAAAAAGACCAATAAGAGTGAGGGGAGAGAAAAAGCCAAAAGATATTAAAAGATGCCAAGAATATCTCATTGCCGGTTTGCCAGATATCGATTCCATAAGAGCTAGAAATCTGCTCAAGCACTTTAAATGCCCCGAGTTTGTATTCACGGCGAGCGAAAAGGAATTGAGACAGGTAAATGGCATTGGAAAAGAACTTGCAAGAAAAATCAGAGATGTTATCGAGAAAGATTACGTGTGAGCAGTTTTACAACTTCGCGAAAACGCGTCGCGCTTCAGGAATAGAGAATTTCTGTCTTTGTTAATTGTTTAGCTCTGATTCGGTTTTCGCTTTTTTCTTAACCGCCGTATACCGTCGTAAGCCCATTTGAATGGCGCGATAATTATCTTTCCAATATAGTAAATCACTTTGCTAACCGACCATAAAGATTTTAAAAAGGAATACAGAGAGTAAAGCCCGACCCCGCAGGCAACAAAGAAAATTATCGTATCGAGCGTTAATGGCAATGAAAGTCCCAAAACCTTTACGGCGAAAACGGGAAAAACGCCGGAAAGTATCGCAACAGTTATCAGTCTTATAACGATGTGCAACGCCTTTACGGATATAACGAGAAATGCTATGAACAGAACAATCAATAATATTAAAGATCTCGGCGATAGTGTCAATAATGAAAAGTCCATGATTTATTTAATAATCAAAACTTAAAAATACTTTCAAGTATCACGTTCCTGAAAATGGCATAAGCGGTAAGGCAACCCAATGCAGTATATCCGAGCATTCTAAATACGTAGTCAATGTTTCCCGGGCTTTTGTTAACGAGTTTTATGAGATTTGTCCCGACCCATCTCTTTGGCTGCCCGTAATTCATTTTCATATAATTTGTTGTATAATAATACGAATATTTTAGCCTCTGGACTATCCAGTCGACAACAATTGTTGTGGGTACGTATTCTCCATGAACCGATGTTCTCGATTTTTTTATTGCCTTCAGGCATTCGTCGATATCACTTTCGCATTCAATGTTTGTGATTCCGTGATTGAGCATTGCCAGGCAATGCGCATCGCTCCCAGCCGTCATGGGCTTTTTGTTCTTCAATGCAAATTTTTTTGCGCGCCAGTTCGATACCCTCTCGAGGCTTAATGCATTAAATACCTCTATTGCGTCGCATTTTTTTGACAGGTCTCCGACACCTCCGCGCCTCCTATCATACGGATGCGCCGCGATGGCGATCCCACCCTGCTTGTGTATCATGTCAACCGTCTCTTCCACAGAAAGTTTTGGCTTTATCTCTTCTTCTATTCCCAATGCGAGAACGTGCCCGCGCATGGTCGTGACCTCTTCCCCGGGGATTAGCAGTATGCCGAGTTTTTTTGCGTGCATCTTCGCTTCTTTTATTCCGTCTATTGTATCATGGTCGGTAATGGCAAGACATTCGCAGCCAAGACGCTTTGCGTATTTTAAGATATCTTTCGGTCTTTCTATGCTTTCAACAACAACTCTTTTATTCGTTGAATAAATTGAATGACAGTGCAATTCTGCCTTCATTTTCAAAACACCTCATCAATTACCGTTTTGAAAATAGGAAGAACGCATGTTCTTCCGTAATTTTTAAATCATCTCATCATACCTTTTTCTTTTTTGAAAAGAAAAAGACTATCGGAAAATCGCAGGAGGTTTTCGCCAATTATAAATAATATAAAAAGATAAATAATATAAAAGCGAAAACCGACGAGAACAGAGAAAAATTCAGGCAAAACTTCGTTTCGCATATATTATTATTTTTCATAATATCACATAAATTACCGTTTGCGAAAAAATCAAATCCATATTTTTTCCATTATATTCTTTATGTCAATTTTCTTTGATAAATATAAGAAAGACGCGTAACCCAAAATCATGCTGTAGCCAAGCGTTATAAACCTGCCCAATATAACGGTGGAAACGGCAATTACTTGTTCCACTCCCATGGACATGAGCAATACGACCATAACGGCCTCGGTTCCGCCGATTCCGCCGGGCAAAGTGCTTAGCAGACCTATCAGAATTGATAGTGACAGAATGCAGGACATTAAAAATATTGCCGATACCGGAAGATTAACAGAAAACGACAACAAGACGAAATAAAATGTAAGTCCGTCGAGAAGCCATGCAAGGAGTGTTATTATTAAGCATAGCATAAGTTTTCTGCCCGGGATTCTTGATTCATAAAATGTTTTCAGAAATTGCTCATTGATTTTATTCAGAACTGGAAGTTTTTTTAATGCATTGAAAACGCGGAATCCAAACTGTTTGTTATATAAGATAAAAATCATTGAAAAAATGAAAACGGTGAAAATAATTATAGAAACGATTCCAAGAAAAAAATATTGATGAACCACAAGATAAACACCGATGCACCCGAAAATTATCAGAATAATAATATCCATTACCCTTTCCCATATGACCGTTGGCAGTGTTGATGAAACTGGCCTATTCTTCCATAACTTCAGGGCAAACGACTTTATCGGTTCCGCGGCCTTTCCGGGAGTAAGATTGCTCAATGATAATCCAAAAATCTGGACCGGCATCAGGTTCATGAAAGAAATATCGTTCAATAGAACCTTCCACTTCAGAACCCTGATGAGCAAAGCGAGATTCGCCCCGACAAATGCAACGAGCAGACAGTTCAAATCGCTCTTTGATATTGCATCCAGAACGGCGGCGGGGTCTGTAAACGAGACGATTGCCATCAAAAGCAAAATGCTTATTATAAACAAAATGATGAATTTTATGTTTTTCAGAATACATCACCTGAACTTTTTTGAAAAGAGTTCAATCAAGAAAGGAGTCTTCCGACTTCCGAAAGAGCCTTTCAATGGAGCCTCTGTCTTCCAACATTTGAAAAATTAAAAATTTCATCAACTTCATTGGCAATTTTCAATAAGTTCACCTATAAGAATTATAATTACTTTTTTACTTTAAATAATTCAAAACAAAAACAAACAAATATGAAAATATCGATTCTTATACCCGTACTAAATTACGAAGAGCGATTAGAAGACACGCTCAAAGAGATTAAAAAAAATGTAAAAAAAGCAGAAATAATTCTTCTTTATGATATAACCAAACTGGAACTCAAATCAAAGATCGAAGAATTATGTAAAAGATTGAAATCGAGATACGGTGTTTGGACAATTTTCAGAATAAATGAAAAGGGGTTTGGCTCTGCTTTGCGGCTCGGTTTCAAGAATGTAAAAGGGGATGTAATTTTGGTTATGATGGGAGACTTGTGCGATGACCCAAAAACAATACCAAAAATGCTAGAAAAAATAAATGAAGGATATGATGTGGTTGTGGGCTCCAGATATGTTAAAGGTGGTGGAATAATAGGAAACACCATGAAACAACGGATTTCGTCATTCGTATCTATTTTGATAAGCGTTTTCAGCAAAGTAAAATGCAGAGATGTCACGAACGCATTCAAAATGTATAGCAAGGATGTTATCAATAGCGTGGAGACAAAATCGAATTCTTTTGACATATCTGCCGAATTAACACTAAAGGCGGCAAAAATGGGTTTTTCAATATCTGAGGTGCCGACCGTCTGGAAAAATAGGGATATCGGAAAATCAAAATTCAACATGATTAAAGAAAGCAAAAATTATCTGAAATGGTTTTTATTTTCTGTTTTTACAATGCCGTCAAAATTAACGAAACTGATTGTTATTTTATTCATAATGATCATATCTTGGTTGATATTAATCTAAACTCATTCGAATCCAGCGTCATTCAGTATTTTTCTGTGGTCAAATCCGATCCTTTTGGGAAGTTTGCCAAAAAACTTTATTTCACTGCTTTCGGGGCCCGTTCTCATTTTTCCGCCAACTGGTTTTACCATATATGCAAGACTTACCGCGTGTTTGTTTGGATCCCTTTTTGGATTATCGTAAACTCCAATAAATTTTTCTATTTTAATTTTTAGTCCAAGTTCGTCTTTTGCTTGTCTACGCACGGCGTCCAAAACTCTTTCGCCATAATGCACGCGGCCACCAATCAAGCACCAGTATCCCTTGCATGGTGGTATTTTCCTTTTTATGAGCAAGGTTTCTTTTCCATTCTCGATAACGAGGTCCACGCAAAGTATTGGAACAGATTTTATGACTTTTCTGTAGAATTCCTCTGGCAAAAATTTCATTTTTATCACAATCTTGTTTTCAACCAGTCAATTGTTATCTTCAACCCGTGCTCAAGATTAACGCTTGGCTTCCATCCCAGATTTTTTATTTTTGAAATGTCGGGCACCCTCCTCTTAACATCATATTTTAACGATGGCAGATGTTTGAGTTTCAAAGGCTCTTTTTTGCCACAAAGTTTCCAGATAAGTTCGGCAAGCTCTATGATACTTGTCTCAACTCCGTTTCCCACATTAAAGTCGTCGTTTTCGGCATGCTCTGTAACAAATATAATGCCGTCCGCAACATCATCAACATATGTATAACTTCTCGACTGCATGCCATCTCCAAGAATTTCAAGTGGGTATTGTCCGGACAGAACTTTTTTAACCAGATCTGGGATTACATGAGCGTATCCGGTATAGTCGCCGGGAGTTTCTCCCGGACCGTACGCATTAAATGGACGCGCAATTATAAAAGGAATTCCAAACTCCTCATAATACGTTCTCGCTATGTATTCGCTCATCAGCTTTGAAAATCCATAGCCTGTCATGGGAGGCGGTGAGGTTTCAACTGCTGTTTCGGGTGTCGGAAAAACATTTGTCCTCTCAAATACCATCGAAGAAGAGATGCAAACCATTTTTGGTTTTGTTTCTTTTGCGGCATCCCACAGATTAATGTTCAATATGCCATTGTCCCGAATACTTGTAGCCGGATATCTATGAAAATATCCTATGCCTCCTATCTTGGCTGCAAAGTGAAAGCATACGTCAATGTCTTTCATAACTTTTTCTGCCGTTTCATGGCTGAGTAAATCTCCACGCACGAACTCGATTTCATCAGAAACAGGCTCAAGGTTTTTCGCCTCCCCCTTTGATAAATCGTCGACAACTCTAACTCTGCAATTTCTTTCAACAAGTTTGTTCACAACTCTTGAGCCAATAAACCCCGCGCCTCCTGTGACCAAAACATGCTTATTTGATAAATCCATTAAATCAACTCTTAATTAAAAAATATAAATAACCGCCATCCAATAGGCATGCGAAATTCTTTACTTTAAATTATTTACCACTCCCAAATCTTATGTAATCAAAACCCAAATTTTTTGCTTCGTCTTTGTTAATAAATCCCCAGCAATCGACCAGAATACATCCTGGTTTATGTTTTCCAATTTTATGTATAACTTTGTGCACCCCATCAAATTCAGGATGGTTTATTGCAAGGATAATAGCATCTGCATCTCTGACCACATCTTCTAATTTATCCGTTTCTTCAATATAAGGGTCATGAACACTAACATTCATACCTTCAATTTTCAGAAGTTCAACAAGTCTGGCGGCAGGCGAGTATCGCGTGTCATCAATTCCCGCCTTGAATGCTAATCCAAGCACACAAACTTTGCAGTCGTGAATGATTTTTCCCTTGTCGTTTAATCGTTTTTTAAGGCGATTTACTATGTGCTGCGGTATTGATTCGTTCAATCTCCATCCGGTCAGTATGAAATCGGGGAACATTAAATTAGAAATAAGATAATAGCCGTCTTTGCTTAAACAAGGTCCTCCCGTCATGCCCGGAACTGGAACACCGCCGCGCGAATACCCATCATTCAAAATATTTATAATTTCATGCGCATCTTCACCATACTCTTCTGCCAGTAATCCGAATTCATTTGCCAGGGCAAAGTTTATGTACCTGTAAACATTTGTAAACAATTTTGCCAGTTCAGCCGCCTTTGGCGTTGTTACAAAGATTTTTTTATCTTTATTTATTTTCCTAAACAATTCTGATGTTATTTCGGCGCTCATCTTGTCCACCGCTCCGACTATCTCGGGCAAGTTTCTTATCTCTTCCAGCGCCTTCCCTTCTAAAATTCTTTCCGGGCATACGGAAAGCCCGAAGTCATCGCCCGCTTTTAGACCTGTCTTTTTCTCCAACAACGGCTTGATAAAGTTTTCTACCGTTCCGGGAGAAACGGTTGACCTCGTTATGATGAGCTTTCCTTTTATAGAAGTATCTAAAATGCTGTTGATTGCTGAGCGCAGTTGTGAATAGTCTGGACGCATATGTTCTGTTATCGGGGTGCCTATTGTCAGAATCAGGATGTCGCTTTTTTCTATACCGTCTTTTATATTCGCTGTCGGTGTAAAGTTTTTTGTTTTCATATATTCTTCTATGCCATGCTCATTGAATGGTTTTTCTCCTCTTTTGATTTTTTCAACATATTCCTTATTTCTGTCGATGCCTATTACATTTACTCCCGAATTAGCAAAGACAAGAGCCAATGGAAGACCGACTCTGCCTATTCCTATGACACCAAGAGTAAAGTCATTCTGTTTTACTTTGGCAAGTAGGTTTTTCATATCAATCATTCAATAATTATGAATTTATTCAAATCTTTAAAATCTATCCGCTCTAAACATTTTAACTTCTATCGGCGGGGAGTCCCCTTCATTCAGGTGGGGATGAGAAACGAGAAGTATTTATTGTTTTGGTTAAATTATATGAAAAACTTGGTAAAAAAGGCGAGGTGCTAAGGCAGGTTCTTTAGCACTTATGGGCTGTCGTGAACCAGCCAGAGCCAGCGATGAAATGGTTGGAGAGACCATAGAAGTTGGGAGCCCTATCCTTTAGGTTAGGGTAGTTCACTGAATTTTATATTCTTAAAAATCTAAAATGAATCATGGAAAATATTGATAACACATATTCTTTATCGCAGGACGCCGTCCAAAAAAAGAAGCAATATTCAAAAATAATAAAAGAACTTAAATATCCCTTATTGATTATAATTCCAATAATTCTTATACAATTTTTCACTATTTCTCAGTTCAAGCAATTCCCGGGACCGATTTATGGAGGAGATATATATTGGCATTTTGGCGAAACTTTGAACATTTATAATGGAGCCATGCCATGGACCAATCCGCAGGTATCCGGTGAGTATGCATACTATGGATGGCTCACTCAACTCTTAATTGCATTTATTGCCAAGATTACGACATTAAATTTAGTTTCGGTATACATGTATTTTCCAGTAATTCTTACGCTCTTTGTTGGAATAGTGGCATACGCGTTGGGGCTTGAATTTTTTGGTGATAGAAAATTCGCTCTTTTGCTATGTTTCTTGTGGATTGGTTTAAGATATACGGTTACTGACATATGGAAAATAATCGGATATGATATTCTCATGCCGTTGCTGATTTTGTTTGTCTTAAAGTCGATGCGAACCAGAAAAATAAAATATAACATTTTCGCTGGCATAACTCTTGGTCTTCTTGGACTGACGCATGTTTCAGCCTTTCCAGCCGCGTCCGTTTTTTTATTTATGCTCTTTATATACAAATCGTTTTTCTTCCAGTTTCATATTAATTTTATGCCAAAGGAGATGAAAATAATTTTTTCAAGAAATAAAGAATCGAGTGTAAAATCTTCGATTAAAAATGCAATCAAGTTATTTTTTCCTATGTTTATAATCGGAACGGCAATAGCCATGCTGTTTTTTGGCCCTATTATATTTGTATATCATGGAAATGCGGTAAACCCTCTTCAGGAATATACGGAGCCGGATATGTCAAAATACGGATTGCCGATGCTCGGTTCAACACTTTCAAATACTTTTTTCAACCTCGGTGCATTACTTAATGAAAATATATTATCATTCATATTTTCTGTTATAGTATTGTTTGGATTATATGAAACGATTAAGCATAGGGAAGATACTGAAGCGAAGGTTCTGTTGATTTTGGTTATATCGGCATTCATTGCCGGTTTTCATTATTTTTTTACGCTGCCATTGTTTGGCAAAGCATTGATTCCGATGTACTTCTACGATTTTCTTATGCGGAGCGGTGTTCTATTATTGTTCGTGTTTGGCATCAGCAAATTACACGAAAAAATAGATTCAAAAACCTTGTTTGTGCTTCTGATTTCCTTTTTTGCAATACTTAGTGTTGGAATGAACATATCTGATAGTTATAATGACAAATGGGCGAATGTTGGCAGAAGCGAACCAAATCCAGCCTTCTCTGAGATTGCAAAATGGGTGAATGACAACACAGACAAAAATGCGGTATTCTTATCTAATGAAGAATTGTCATTCGCTTTGAATGGATTGACCGGAAGGAAAATAATGATATCGAGAAGAACTCATTTCAGCCCTTATCTGGATATAGACGAAAGAATAGCAGATGCTTATGTAATTTTATATGGAAACGATACAAAAAAATCGCTTGAATTGTTAAACGAATACAATGTTTCATACCTTTACTGGGATGCGAACTGGCTCTACTTTGCACAAAATGAGCCTTCTCTAACGTCATTGAAATATGAAGATTATTTATCCGAATACGGCGTGAGATTCCAGAAGGTAAATACGTACTTGGATCCCGCATGGAGCGAATACCACCCAAAGTATGATGTCTTGGCAATAATCCCGGCAAACTGGAACCAGACACAGCCATGGAGCGATGGAATACAAGAGCATTTAGAGTTGCTGAAAACATTTTATATAGAGAACAAAACGTTTGCCAAGATATTTAAGGTAGAATATTGATGTGATGATAAAATGACAAACTATGTTGATAGAATAGCCAAAGGAACTGTGATAGTTTTTGCGATGCTGATTTTATCGGGCTTTGTCGGATACTTGCTGAGAATGTTTTTGGCGCGAAATCTCAGCGTCGCCGAGTATGGATTATTTTATGCTGTATTTATGTTTATTTCTCTGTTTGGATTATTTAGAGATATTGGCCTGAATCAGGCGATCGTAAAATTTATTCCGGAATTTTTGGTAAAGAAAGAGTTTAGCCGGATAAAATCTTCTATAGTAATATCGGTACTGATTCAATCGTTTCTTTCATTGGTTATAATATCCGTTCTATTATATTTTTCAAATGCGCTTGCGTTGTCTTTTTTCAAAAACCCCGCCGCAACCGGAATCATTACAACGCTTCTCATATTTTTTTTGGTTCAGATGTTTTTTCAATTGTTTAAGTTCACGTTTCAGGGCTTTCAGAACATGAAACTTTTCGCATTCTCCGAATTTTTATATATATTATTCGTATTTTTATCCGTAATTTTTCTCTTTGCTCTTTTTGGTCCGTCGCCAATCAACGTGGCATACGGATATCTGATAGGAACATCTATCGTTTCCGCAATTTGCTTTTTATCACTCGTCAAAATATTTCCAAGATTCTTCGGTGAGAAAATCCAAATAGACAAGAACCTAACCAAAAAATTATTTTTCTTCGCACTTCCCGTTTTAATCACAGGCATAGCAAATCTTATAATCGGTTATACTGATACCATCTGCCTGACATTTTTCAGGAGTCTGGAAGAGGTCGGTCTTTATCAAGTTGCCATGCCGACGGCACAGGTTATGATGTATTTTGCTTCAGCTCTGATTGCTGTTTTATTTCCAGTCATTTCTGAACTTTGGACGAGGAAGAATTATAGTTTTATATCAGAAGGGTTGGGTTTGTTGTTGAAATTCTCGTTTATTCTAATCCTGCCAGCCGGTCTTATATTTTTCTCTTTTCCAGAAATCGTCATAAACCTTCTTTTCGGTTCTTCTTATCTCGGTGCAGTGCATCCCCTGCAAATATTAAGCGTTGGCTTTTTGTTTTTCACGCTTGGAGTAATTTTAACAACGACGCTGAATGGCATCGGAAAGCCCGTCATAAACACAAAAATCGTCTTTTTTGCCGCCATCTTTAATCTAATAGCAAATATAATCTTGGTGCCGATTTATGGCACGGTTGGCGCTGCAATGACAACATTGGCTTCTTACCTGATTTATCTGTTACTTTCCGATTATTTTCTGAACAAGGAATTCGGAAGAATCGGCATTAAGTTTAAAATACCTTACTTACCGCTCATGAGAACATTTCTTGGTGGGCTGATAACACTCGCGATAATATTTGTTTTAAAAAATATTTTGATAATTGCGAATCCCTGGTTGGAAATGACCGTTGTTTTGATATTCTCGTTCTTGTTTTATTCGCTTTGGATATTTTACGCAAAGTGCCTGACTATAGATGATTTAAAGATTTTGGGAAAAATTAATGTGCCCATACCCGATTGGGTGATAGATTTTGTGAAGAAGATGATAAAACAATGATACATTTTTCTTATGAGGATTTCGAGATTGTGTTGTCGTCAGCATAATTAAGTGTAAAGTTAGTAAATGTTTTCGGTTTTTTTTACTATTTCTCTAAATTCTTTGAAATCATCAAAACCTATGCCATATTTGAGAACATTTCCCTTCCCTGTTATTAAATGAATTATCTTTGTTATCCAGTATGCTAACGAGCACCTATAATTAAATGGCGGTTTTAAATAATTATGTTGTGTGTATTTTCTGTATTTATCACAAAAACCATAATTCTTTATTAGTGTATTATTTACATTCTTGGTTTTATATTTCATAAACATTTCTTTTTTTGTTTCAATCTCATCTTTTTTCATTTTAAGAGTGATGGTTTTTCCATGTGTTATAAAAGATGGTGAAAAATTCATCTTGAAAAGTCGTCTTATAATTTTATCAATAATTCTTTTTGGTGTTAAGAAAGAAAAAAATAAACTATACTCGGGGGACTCGAACACCTTTGTTTTAATTTTATTTTTATTTATTACATGAGAAACCATATAATTTGAAATATCATGGTCTCTGTGACCACCTTCGTATGCTGGTATATAAACTTCATCTGGCTTTTTCTTTAGTAAAATTTCTTTAATACGTTTCATCGCTTCTTTGACTTTTTCATATTTTTTGAAATCAGAAATTTGTTTATACTTGAGAAAAATTAAATCTTTCTTTTTCACATTTATAATGCTCATTGCTGATATAGCATCGTTAATTAAGTTTGGATCAGATAATGTCATATAAACGACCGTAACTTTCCCCCGCTTTTTCATGGTTTGTATCATTTTACCCCCTCCGATTATTATTTCATCATCTGGATGGGGTGCAAAGATTATAATTTTCTTAGATATAATTCATCAACTCATTATATTTTTATACATCTGCAAAAGACGTTTCTCGTAAAATTTCCAGTCATGTTTTTCCGCAAGTGTTCTTGCATTTTTGCCCATTCTTTTAACTTCATCCAAATTATTATAAAAATATAATATATTTTCTTTAATACTTTTAACACTTCTTATAGGTATCACAACCCCTTCTTTATTATTTGTTATTATACTACCAGAATTTTCAGTTACTATACACGGCAATCCGCAACTCATGGCTTCTAAACATGCTAAACTAGAGCCTTCTGAAAGGCTCGGAAATACAAAAATATCCGAAGATTGATAATACTTCAAAGGATTTTGATAACCAAGAAATTTTATTGTTTTATTTTTTTATGTTTATTAATAAATTTTTTCATATTTGGCATAATCCTCCCACAAAGCAATAATTCCGAATCTTTTAGTTTAAGTGAATCCCATGCGGTTAGTAGATAATGAACTCCTTTTTCTAAAGAAATTCTACCTACATATAAAACCCTGAATAAAGATGATTTTTTGGTTTTTTTTTGGTATAAATTTTTTTGTGTCTACCCCATATTTTATAAGAAAGATTTTATTTTTTGGTATGCCAAATTTTTCACAACTATGTATTACAAATTGTGAAGGTGCAAATATATAATCACATTCATTGAAAGTCTTATTAATTCTCATAATACTAAACTTGTCTATAAAATGAAAAATAGTGTGATATTTTTCATTTTCCTCTTTATATATTTTGAATGATTTAAATGGGTGGGCAGACGATGCTTCAACAACTGTTTTGATTCCAAGTTTTTTTGATTTTTCTATACATTTTATTGATTAATTTCTTGAATGAAAAATATCACACTCTTCTATTTCTTTGAGGGAAAGTAGATCAAAAAGAAAATCATTTATATAATTGCTCGGTAGGTTGTTAAACATATACAATGAAATACCATTCAAAACTATTGGTATAAAATTACCAAATGGCATCACCTTTTTTATTCTTTCTGTTTTTATTTTTATATTAAGATAATCTCTACATAAGCATTTTTTAAGAGAATTATGCTCAATAAGTGATTTGACCGCATGATATGCTAATACCCCGCCGCCCTCTCTTCCTATATCAGAATTTATAGAATATATAACGTTCATACTATCTACCTAGAAGCTTCAAGATAGGTTTAGATTTTTATTCTGTCCAACACTCTTACAGACTTTGATAGGTATGGTTCTTTAAACAGTACCATATAAGCCGCCATATTGATATTCAATCTACTTGAAATTCTTCGTTAAATTTTTTTCCATTTATATATTTCTTTTTGGCAATATATGATATTATAAATACAGATTGTAACTCAGAATTATTAGTCCATCTTCATTTTTATATTTCTATATTGTAAAAATATTATAAATATCCAAACCAAATTTCCAAATAAAGCAAAGAATAATAATACTAAAATAGGTTTATTGATCAAAATACAACCTAATAATATAAAAAAGAATATTTCGGAGCCATAAAATCTTCTTATAAATTCAAATTTTCCAGATTTGGATACTCGAATTGGTTTGTTAATAGCTTCTATATCTAGCTTATAAAATCGTGCAATCAAATATTCCATTGGATAACATATCATAGCCAAAGAGCCGAGAATCCACGCCAGTTGTGTATTTATGCTATATGTTAATGAAAAGAGTATTAACGGATGACTAACGAATCCGACTATACAATCCATCCATTGACCCATTTTACTTTGCATATTTTTTACTCTTGCGATATCACCATCGATATGATCTAACACAGCATAAATGAAGCAAAGAAAAGCACCTACAATTTGGTTTATATATCCTCCCAAAATAAAAAACAGACATCCGCTAACCATAAAGAAAAAACTCAGAATTGTTATTTCATTTGGTGTGATACTCGTATATTTTATTAACAATTTTGCCAACGGATTCGCTATAGTTTTTCTGATAACTACTGCACTTATTTCATCATTTTTTTTATCCATTTTTGAAAAATTATATTTATTTTTTATAAAATCACCTCTTTTTCTAATTCAATATCCTCAAATACATCTATTAAATTTTGTGATTATGTAACTTCCAATTGCTAACATATAATTAATCAAAAGCCACATAAATTTTCATCCATATTGTTATATGTTTCCACTCTATTTCTTTTATGTAATACAAAAACTCGCCTGGAGATATTAACATGATGCTTTGCCAATCTTTCTTTGGCAAAGCTCCAACCTATTTTAGAGGAAAATTTATACAATCATTAAATTTAAATATTTCTTTAGCTTTTTTATAATCTTCCTTAGTATCAATCTCTATCCACAACAATCTATTAGTATAAATTGGTTTTGCTATAATTTTGTCAAGAACCTTATTTATAGCTAATTCATACCAAATACCAGTTTCTTCTTCATTTATCAAATCTTCTATTTTATTAAATATAACCTTTGCATCATTTTTATTGAATTTAGCAACCCCAATATATTCTCCATCAGATTCTCTCGATTGAATATTTTTTCCAAATTTTAAAATTCTATTGTTTTTTATTAAAACTTTCATTTCCTCTTTGCCAAGTATTTTCACATTATCAACGACGAAGTATGTGTTACTGTCAGTATTTACAAGATTCTTTAGTATATCTGGATGATAAATTGTGTCTCCATTTAATAAATAAAAGTTATTACTAACATTTTCTTTTATAAGGTAAAAACTGTAGATATTATTCCAATCTTTATATTTCGGATTAAATATTAAGTTGATGCCCTTATCTTCTAAATATTTTAGAGATTCAAATTTGTAACCTCCAACCACAAAAATATCGGAATAATCTAAATCGGCAAATTTTATTAAAGTTGAAATCTGAAAATCCAAGATTGTAGTTGAATTATTAAGATTTAATAAACATTTTGGAATATTCTTCGTCAGCTCTTTTAATCTACTTCCAACCCCAGCAGCTAAAATCACGGCTTTCATCATTTTACACCTAATAAATGATATTAACATCAGTTAAAGCAATATAATTAGCTATGTGCATATATTTAAAATCTCCAAGCCATCAATTGCCGAAAATCACTATCAAAGATTACTAAAATTTGTGGAATTTAAGAAATTATTTATTCCTTACCCTATAAATACTCTTATGGGAAAAATAACATTCCTATACCCAGCAAGTCCAATATCTCCTCATTATGCTCATCTTACATGGGCTAAATCTTTGAATGCAAGGATTATAAAAACTCCAATGGGCTTTAGATTTTTTGACAATAATAAAATTCCAGACTCTGACATTTTATTGTTAGAGTCTCTTTATTGTTTACCGTTTGCAAAGAGATATAAACAAAAAATAAACCCGCAATGTAAAATAATTTCTATTATCGCCGATACGAGCTTTTGGAAGGAGAAATCAATGCTATAGCTATAGTATGATAAAAGGTTTATGCGATAAGAAAAAAGGAGGGAGAAAATCTTAAGAATAGTGTATATTTTCTTCATATAATTCTTCAATTGATTTAGTGATTCTATCCCAGTCAAATTTAGCAGATGTTCTAAAACCATTTTTAGCATAGTCGTTTCTTACTTTTGGATTTATTAACAATACTTCTACTTTTTTATACAACTCATTCACATCTCTTTCCTTAACTAAAACAGAATTTTTATTATTACAAAAATCTTTATATGCATCTAACTTATATGCTACTGGCACAGCCATACATCGCATAGCTTCTATCATTACTATTCCGAATCCTTCTCTTGTTGATGGCAATATGAATACTTCGCTCTCTTTCATTATTTTAATTACATTTTTGTAGTCTTTCATAAAACCACAAAACTCAATCTGTTTACTCAACCCCCTTCTTCGAACATCCCTTTCAAGCTTATTTCTTAAAACCCCGCCGCCAACTATTTTGCATTTTATGTCAGGAATTTTACTTTTGAGTTTTTCGACGACTTCTATTAAATCTTCTATGTGCTTGTGCGGAATTAACCTTCCAACATAACATATTTGATTTTTCTTTTTCTTTGCTTTAATCTTATCTATTGTTTTTATACCTATACCATTCGGTATTATCTCTATCATTTTGTTTGAAATCGAAAAAGTTTTCATTAAAAGATTTTTAGTTGATGAACTAACTGTAATTATTCTATTGTATGGTAACTTACAAACCAGTAATTCTATAAAATTTCCAACCGGATCCAAGAACTTATTTCCAAGAGCGAATCCCCACATGTCCCTGTAAACATCGTGTATAGTTGCAACGATCGGTTTTTTTCTTATCTTTGATCTAATAAAACCCGATATGCATGGGAAATACGTGTTACAATCTATGATATCAACATTAGGCAGGGGTTTTATCAGCGAGTGTAAAAAATAGAATACTAATGGCTTTAAAGACCTCTTATCTAATGGATGCTTAAAAATACCAAGTCTGTGTATATGGATGTTTTCATGAATTTCATAATTCTTTGTACCTTTTAGCTTCATTGTATAAACGTGAATCTCATGTTTTCTTGCAAGCCTCTTTGCGATCTCATAATATCTATTTTCCCCGCCCCCGAGGGTATATGGCCAGAACAATTCCGTAAAAATAGCGATTCTCATATATTTATATAGAAAAGCAATTCATAAAAATCATTACTCAAACTTCACCTTAAACAATTTAACCTCTCCGCCAAAATTTTTGACGAGTTCGAAATGTTCTAACCCCTGCCCGTTGAACAGGAACATTCTCGTAAACAATGAATTCTCAAGTTCCTTTGGCACGAATATCAGCCATTGCTTTCCCGGGTCGAGCCAAACCATGCCATCAAGTTCGGCATCTGGCGTCGTCTCCAAATATCCGGTATGGTTTTTGAAATAGAAGAACTTACTTACTTTGCCAAGATTGTTTCCCTGCTGGAAATACAGAATCAATGTGTCGTTCTTGTCATATATTACAAATGCATGGTCTCTTGACATTGGATAGATATAAGCGATCGCGTTTTCCGATATTACCGGTTTCGTTTGAGACAAGCTCAGGGGATAATATATGTATTTTGTGCCGCTATGCGTTTCCGGAGACCACGTTGAGAAGTAAGACCACCACTGGCTCTTGCCTATAAGGTCGGCGGAAGCTATGAAATACATCTCGCCGCAGTTCGGCATCAAGTATCTCTTTAAAATCTTAACGGCCTGGGTTTCATTGTCAGTTAACAAAACGGTGGCAATGTCCTGAATCCTCGCCGTTGTTATGTTTGTGTAAATTGTCCCATTGATTTCAAATTTTTCTGATTGGAATTTTTCTATTCCTATCAAGTCAATTATCTCGTCATCGGTAAGATTCCCCTCAACTGTTATGGTTCTCAATGAGTTTTGCGAAGCGCCGTCAAACACAACCGGCCTCTCGGCAATACCGGTTATGAAGTGTCCGGGGTCCCAGTAAGTGGCAATGACGGAGCATTCTTCCGTATTATTTTTTATCCAGTTCAAACCCTGCCACCAGTTGTCGCTCAACACAGGACCGGAATATTTCACTATTCGATAGCTTGTGGAGAATGGAACATACAACACATAAAATGTTATTATGAGCATTATTGCGATGCCAAACCTTTTCTTCGTGATTTTTATTTCCATAGACAAGACACCTTCCAAAAAAGTTTCTTTTCTTCAATATCTCCGAAAATATTTTTCTTACTCAAACAATTCTTTATCTTCACTTAAAACCAATCTCCATAACTTTGCCAACACAATTGCCGAGCCAAGACAGAGCGGCGTTGCCAACAATATCCCGAATCTCACGGCAACCATGCTTGCATACAGGGTTCCTCCAGCCCATAATAATATCAATATTGCGGTGTCAATATGTTTTCGCGTTTTCATATATGTCCCGACGAGATAGGGCAGACAACAAACAAACGTCAGAAAGAAAAATAAGACGCCGACTCTTTGGGCAATATCCCTGATTGTCCCGCCTGTCATCATCTCTGCAACCGAAACGTACACATTCGGGAAATTCCCGGTTTCTGCTTTCATCTCCATTGATGAGAACGGACCTTTAATGGTGGTTGCGATAAAATCAATTCCGAATGTCGGGACAGTCAATAAAAAGAATATTACCGTAATTAAAAGATAGCTCAGTAACAGAGGCATCTGTTTTTTCATCGTTTCTTTCAAATCACCCTTTTCAAAAAATGATGTTAAAAAATCCGTTAAAATCTTGAGAAAAACAAATCCAGTTATCAGATAGACGACATGAAAAGAAACCCACGTGTATGCAAGTATCGCCAAAAACAGACCGGTTAAAGCAGAATATAAAATAACTTTTTTGTCAAATATCTTTTTGCAGATTTCTGAACGCTTGTAGGCAAATAAGAACAGAGCAATTATGATTAATGGCAGCAATAAAACAATGGCATCGGAATCCGGGTCACCCCCCATGGTCCTAGACATAATTGCCGGGCTAAAGACAACGAGAAATGATGTAAACAGGCCCGCCCTTTTGTCATAGATTATCTTTCCAATATAATATGCTGGGATAGCCCCCAGACTTATGAGCAATGCTGGAAAATAGACCAGAAATTTCCAAAGCTCCAGGCCCGGAATAAAGAATCTGAAAAACATGTAAGAGTATGCGCCAAGGTAATGATAAAAAACCAGTTTGCTAATCGGACTGCCGACCGGTGCCGTCATCAATGGATCAACGGGCGGGAGAGACCCGCGCTCAACTATGTAATTCATGTATCTGTATTGCCAATAGGAATCAATGTTCAGCAAATACTGGTAATGAAAATTAAATGTTCTGATATAGAATGAGAAGAGCATTATTCCGATTACGGTAAACGTAACCCAGTATTTTTTCACAAAGCTCAAGTTTATTTCAATGGGCATAGTTTTTATTTTAATTATAAAAATTTAAAAGTAGATTATTTGGAGAATTGCGCGGTAATGGAATTGATTTTATGAGTAGATAATGTTTTTTGTTATGAATTGAAAGGGTGCCGATCATTTCGTTTCTGAAATCTTTGCGCGGGTTTTTCTGCTTTTTCCTATCTGGATGATGCCTCTGTGCCTAGCGCATTGCGGACACACATAAATCTTTTGCTTGAATGACATGGTTTTTATTTCCCTTTTCAGAAACGGGTCAGTTATGCGAAACCCCCTGAATGTTGTGAGCGCCTTGTATCTTGGCACCCGCCTTCCACAAAATGCGCAATTTACATATTTTTCATGGCCCCTGGGTCCCGTATGCTTATATATTCTTTTGTATGGTGCTGACATGTTTTTCACTTACCTTATTTATTATTTCGCTATTTATAAAAACTTTCAAATTAATGGGCAGTTGCTCAACGGCTCATGACAACATCGGCATTGTCGCACTGCCAAAAATTTATGCTCGCCGTTACTTCTCGAAATTCTTATTGAAAAGGATAATCGCCCTGATGGTGTTTGCCGATTTATCATTCGCCCAAGTTAATTAATGGGGGTGTTGTCATCATACCAACCCAAAAACCATTGCCATACCCAAAGCAAACATAATGATTCCTGCGATTAAATGCAAGTATCTGATATTTTTTTCTTTCCATCCGGAAACATCTTCAATTCTCGCAAAGCCCGCATACACTATTAAAGTTATTGCAACCATTGGCATAACAAAAATTAGGTTGTAAAGAAGCAGGGGTGGAATTGTCTTAATAATTTCAAATGCAGATAAAATTCCTCCCGCTATAACGTAGGGTCCGATAGTGCAAGGCAATAAAAAGACCGTGACAAAGATTCCGACGCCAAAAGCACCTTTTGGAGATGTTATTTTTGATATTATTTTTTGGACCTTTGGTCTTAGGCTTAGAGGCATTTCTGTTGCGAGTCCGCCGGGTTTGTATTTTACAAAATCTTTCACATTTAAAACCCCCAAGATTATTGCAAAGACGCCGAGAATCTTGTAAAGCCAAAGTCTCACGGCAGTCAAAGTTTGAACAACCTGAAAGAATTTTATGATGACTAAACCATAAAATAGATACATTATAAAAACCGATGCGGTGAATGCCGACCCAGCCAATAAAATATTTCTTTTCTTCTTTGGGTTATAAGTTAAGATAGCAATCAGCATTAAAGCTAAAACAGCTAAAGCGCATGGATTTATTGCATCTACCGCGGCTAAAGAAATAAGTTTTATGAGAGTGAGTTCTTTTTTTATCCCCTCCGGTTCATTTGAATTCTGGTTTATTTCGTCTGCAGAACTGTGCATTGTTTCTCCCGTCCACCCTCCGTTCCACTGAAATATCCAGCCGTCTAACTCAATGGCGTTATCAAAGTAAATATTTTTTCCAGAAAGTGCCACTGGCCTAGGCTCGATAACCTTATAATTAGCTCCCTTAAGAATAGAAGAAAGATTGGAAGACGTTAATAAATTTCTCAACAATTCGTTTTCGTTTCCACCGCTCGTTTTTATCAGAATTCTTTCATCTGTCCATATTTTTGGTTTGCCTGGCAAATCGGTTAGGTCAAGGTCATTAAAAGCAACGGAAGAGCCGTCGACCAGCGGGCAAGGATTTTTTTCCAATTCAACTACGGTATCTATGTTGCTCAAAATTGGGCGGTCACCGACAATATATTTTGCCTTGCTTAGAATTATTAAAGGTACTCCCAACTCCATTGGGTTTACACCATATTGATTACCATATTCCAAGAGCAATGGAGCATTTTCTTGCTGTTGATAAATCTCGTATTCCACCACAACAATGTTTGGATGTTCTCTCGGCAAGTCAAAAAGCACGACTGGGTCAGTTTTCGCACAATGAGGGCATCCAACTCCGGTAAAATAAACAAAACATGTTTTTTCTCGTCCGGGCTCTTGTGCCAATACTGCTGGAAAAAACCCCCCAAATAATAATGCAAGCACGATAAAGAGTATTAACCTTCTCATTTTCTCAACCCCATTCCCAAATTAATAATGCGTTTATAATTTCGGATTTATTTCAATCGGTTCATTTTTATTATTGAAACCGACAAATTAATATTTTTCCGCTAACATTGATTCACGCGGCAAGTGCTCAATACCGTGCCGAATTATAAGACGCGCCGTTTATCATCGCTGTCGCGCTCAGATTAAGCCAGATATCGGGAATGCGGCAGTGCTTGGCGGTGCGCCGTTTCATGGTCGAGTGTTCGCCGGGTTAAAACAACTGGTCCACTGGATTTAATGATTCTTTTTCAATTTAAATATTTTGCTTTTGCCGTGAAATAATTTTCGGCGAAATAAACGGTCTTTAAGTATAGGAATATTGTCAAAAAACGAAATCGGCGCTTTTTATATTGTTTAAAATATTTAAAAATATATGCTCAGTTTTTTTGTCCCAAACTACTATCGGCTTCAAATTAACTAATGCGTCAACGAACTTTCTGTCATAAGGTATTTCCCCAAGAATATCGATCGCATATTTGCTGGCAAATGCCTCGATTTTTTCAGCGAATCTTTTGTTTAAGTCGTACCTGTTTATAATCAACCCGTAAGGTACTCTAAAATGCTCGACAACCCCGAGCGCTCTTTTCAGGTCATTGAATGCCGGCGGCGTTGGCTCTGTAATGGCAATGACATAGTCGCTTCCACGAACAGAAGCGATCATGGGGCAACTGATCCCTGGCGGAGAATCGACGAGCATCGCATCCGCCTTTTCTTTGGTCCCTATTTTTTTTGCCTCGTTTTTTACTTCGGCAACGATCTTTCCGCTTCCGGACTCCCCGATTTTAAGCTGACCCGCAACGATTGGAAAACCGTATTTTGTTTTTCCGATGCCAATGCTCGCGTTTTGAACTCTTTTCAGCACTATTGCATTTTTCGGACAAACCAATTCGCAGGCGCCGCATCCCTCGCACAGAAATTTATCAAACACCGGCTTTTTGCCGGACCACCCAATGGCAGAAAAATTGCAGGCATTCAGGCATTTTTTACAGCCGTCGCATTTGCTTGGTATGAGCTCTGCTTTTTCGTTTGTATATATTTTTATCTGTTTGTCGAACTTTTTGAGACCTAAAACCAATGCGAGGTTCGGAGCATCTACATCGCAATCGACGGCAACAATTTTTTGTCTTTTAGACAGCAATACAGCCAACGATGCCGTAATACTGCTTTTTCCAACCCCGCCTTTGCCAGACAATATCGCAATGGTTTTCATAAATATCGTTTCTTTCGCAAACTTACTATCCATTGAAACCGCGGTTTCCGAAACCGCTTGAGAAATAATATTCCATTGGACTCTTTAAATATTTTTATCTCCGATTGGCTTTTCTCGGAGCGATTTTACAAAAATCAGAACTTTGTTTCATTTTCTTCTTCGATCCCTTTCTGCGTTTTTAACTCTTTAATCATGTTTGACAAGCTTTTGATATTGTCTGTCAGAGAAGGTAAAAATTGTCTGAACGCCTTTTCTAATCCTCCGATTCTTGACTCAAGTCCTGTGAGCCTCGTTTCTATGTCAGATACGGTCTTTTCAAGAGCCATCGCCTTTGTTTCTTTTCCAGTCGTTGATACAATGGATTCGATCTGCTTTATTTTTTTTATAATGGTCTCCTGGTCCTCTTTCAGTGATTCGAGTTCTTTTTCAAATTTTTCCCACTTCTCATTGACGACCCCCTCGACGAGTTCCTCCATTGCGAGCTCCGGAGAAATGTCTTCGCCCTCCGCGCCAGGCGCTATTAGGTCGTCAACGCTGGGTCCGGGTGGCTCCTCTTCTTTGCCATATATATCTTCAAGTGTCGGAGTCTCGTTTTCAGAGGGCTCTTCGACCGTCTCTTCCATGCGCGGCTCCGGGCCAACGCTATGCTTAAGCGACTCTAACATTCCTTTTTCAATTTCCCGATAGGAAAAATTTTCACTTTTTAATTTTTTTATTATATCTTTGTCAGAAATGCCCGATTTTCTCATCGATATAATCTCTTTTACGGGGATATATCCTTTTCCCTCTTCTTTTTTTCGTGAGAAAAACGACATAATATATCACATAAATGATATTTTGGTTGTTGTTAATGATTAATTATTGTTTTGTCATATATAAAACTTTTTGGCAATGGCTTGCCCTTAACGCACGGTCAATCAATGAGTCATTCATTCCTTTGATTGTATTTTCCAAAATCCCGGTTTATTGGGCCGAGATTTGCGCAACCAGTTCTTTGATTGTTTTCAAAATTAGAAAGCTTTGAAAAACGTGCTCCTCCAAAAAGCGGAGTCGTTCACCTTCTCTTCAAAATTTCTTCAAGCTCTTTTTTGGTTACAAAATCCTGCTTTATGGGGTTTAGCAAATCAAACATGGATTCGATCTCCTTTACCTCGTTTTTCTTTGCAAATCCTTTTAACTGCTCTGAAATTCTGTTAATATCATTCTCTATTTTTATAATCCTGTCGGAGAAAGACTTTATTGTAAACTCCATGTCTATGATTCTTTTCTTGATGTCCTTGCCCTGCTTAAAATTTATATCCTCTATAGAGCCGATTCTGGACTCCAGTGCCTGTGTGCGCTGCTCAATTATTCTCAGTCTTCTGTCGCTTCTGTTCGCGCGCCTTATCAGTTCCTGAAGAATCAATTCCAGTCGTTTGCTTTCAATCATGGCAATCCCTTTTCTTATTATGATTATTTATTTGTCCGAAGAACTATTTATAATATTTCACGATGTCTTATATCCGGCTTTTGGAGTCGGCTCAAAAGCGCCTGGCCGAAAATATTTAAATAAAATCAATTTTGATAAAAATCGTGGAGGTTTGTGATTCGTTTGCCGCGCTGATTTTGAACGCGATCGTTTCATCTTTTTTAATTCTCAAAATATATTTATAGTCATGGTATGCGAATATACGTACGATGACAAAACCCAAACCATGCGCGTGAACTGCCTTGGCTGCATCTATGGAAGCAGCATAGAGGACAGCGAGGTGTGCATGTCAAGAACAATAGAAAAACTGCTTGAAGTCAAAAAGGTGTCGAGAATAATTCTCGCCGAAACGAGAGAGTACGAATATGATTTTCATCAGGTTAAAATGCTTTTAGAGATCGCAAATGCGATTCAGGATATAACGAGAAAAAGAATCGTTTCTCTGGAAAACATCTCGACAAAAGATTCCGACAGGTATGTCGCGGAAAGATACTCGGCTCTTCAGGACATTCTCAACACATTGCGGTATGACCCGCTCGAAGCATACAAGCAACTGCTCAGGGAAATAAGGCATACAAAGGTGAAGAAAGAAAAAACAGAGTCGATGTCGCAAATCGAGTCTTTTAATCGCTATCTAAAATATGCATTGATTCCTATGAAATCTATTCTCGACAATTGCGAACTGATACGTCTTGCGCAGAAACATCTAAACCTAAAGGGTAGGGCATTTTACAGGGAGGTCTTTCATCCTTCAATAAGGCCCAACTTCATGTACACGAGATATATAGCAGTGCCGCCTTCCAACGCCGAGGTCATCGACAGATACAAAATTGAAGACAGCGACATCGAAATACTGAAAATTCCCGGGAAATCGAGGCTCGTTTACCACATAGTGCCCCCGGAATTCAGGTTGGAAGAAGACGAATACACGATACTTGATGCGGCGAGGCGGTATCTCGCCGCGCACAGGCCGCGCAGGCCGGAACTGGAAGACCCCAAAAGGTTGAGGGAAACGTTTCTTAACATCAGCAGGGACATGATATCCGACCTGTCAACGAGATTTAATAAGACATTAAGTTTGAACAAACTAAATCTTCTCGCCCAGATTTTGACGCGATACACCGCTGGCATGGGCATTATTGAACTATTGATGAAAGACGAAAAAATACAGGACATATCAATCAACTCTCCGGTTGGCACAACACCGGTTTATATTTTTCACGCCGATTTCGAGGAATGTGAAACGAATCTCATACCGAGCAGGGAAGATGCCGACACATGGGCAACGCGGTTAAGATTGCAAAGCGGCAGGCCGCTGGATGAGGCGAATCCGGTTTTGGATACAGAATTGGAAGTTCCGGGCGGCAGGGCAAGGGTTTGTGCGATAACGAGAACGTTGTCGCCAACCGGCCTGGCATTTGCATTGAGACGGCATAGGGAGAGACCATGGACATACCCACTGTTCATAAAAAACAAGTTCATGAACTCGCTGACGAGCGGTTTGTTGTGGTTTTTGATCGACAATGCGGCGAGCATGCTCATAGCTGGCACCAGAAGCTCTGGAAAGACGAGTTTGTTGTCAGCCTCCATGCTCCAGATCATGCCGAAATCAAGGATAATATCCCTGGAGGACACGCTGGAGCTTCCGATAACGAGGTTCCGCGAACTTGGTTACAATATAGAGCAGTTAAAGTCGCGGTCCGTTATAACGAGAATCGAAACAGAGCTTGCCGCGGACGAGGCGCTTAGAACGGCCCTGCGGTTGGGCGACTCGTGCCTGATAGTGGGAGAGGTGAGGTCAGTCGAAGCCAAAGCGCTCTATGAAGCCATGCGAATCGGGGCAATGGCAAATGTTGTTGCTGGAACAATTCACGGCGACTCGCCTTACGGAGTGTTTGACAGGGTTGTCAATGATTTGGGAATCCCCCCAACCTCTTTCAAGGCAACCGATATAATAGTCATTGCCAACAGGCTGAAATCGCCAGACGGACTGCACACATTCAGAAGGCTTATTGGATTGACAGAAGTCAGAAAGCACTGGAAAACCGACCCAATGGATGAGGGCGGTTTTGTCAACTTATTGGAATACTCGGCAAAGGAAGACGCGATAAAGCCCACGCAAACACTTTTGATCGGCGAGTCCGTCGTGCTGAACAATATCGCATCAAAGGTAAGGGAATGGAAAGGAAGCTGGGACAAGGTTTGGGAAAATATAAACCTGAGAGCCAAAATCATGCAGACGATAGTTGACCACGCGGGAAACAATCCGGAAATATTGGAAGCGGAGTCTGTGCTAAAATCAAACGAGCAGTTCCATTTGATTTGCGACCAGGTTATGAACGAGGTTGACGCGCTCGACCCTAAAATAATTTACGAGAGATGGTTTGACTGGTTCAGGAAATCGATCTCAACCACCCCGCCCAGAAGGCCGGCGACGTGAGAATCATGGATAACTGCAGAAATAAAACTATGGTATAAATTCGGCGATCCACTCTGGCCTTTCCAGAGGTTCTGTGTTTAACATTTCCCTCCACTTCTCATCCGTAAGCCTGTCACTCATCTTCCAAGGGAATTCATAATAACTGAACATTGGACCGACAGCAAGACCAATTCTTCCATCCTTCGATTTGTGAGCAACAATTATCCAGTCAATTTTTCCAGTTCCAACCTCCAATGCCTTCTTTGTATTTGTTTCCGTGTGAACATCAGCAATTATTGTTGTCTTGAATGCATCATCTTTTCCTTCCAAACTTCTGTGAGTTTCATAATCGCCTACAAGAGGTTTTCCTGTATCAATTGTCAATGCAGAAGCTAAATCCTCAATAATTTTATTGAAGGTAGAATCAATGTTTTCTATGTAATTATAATCTTCTTCAGTTAAAACTTTGCCTTCCAGCTCTTTTTCTGAAATCTCCTGCAATCTTTCCATCATATCCCTGCTCTGCTCAAGAGAGTTCTTCACATCTTCTGTCATGCAATCCTGCTCTTCCAAACCCTTAATCAGAAATTCGGTAATAAATTTAGCCCTCGCAAACAATTCTGGATTTGGTTCTACATAACCATAATATTTGGCTTCCATTGGTGCTGCTGATTCCCCTATAGCAACGGCCCTTGTATAACTCTGCTTTACATACAAAATAGTGTCATGCCTCAACTCAGCCCAGGAAGATAAAGCAGTTATCAACTCTTTGTTCTTCCATAGCAGAGACCTCATCCAGTTCGGATAACCTTCTGGTTTTTCCTTTAAAACAGGCTGCAACATCCAGAGCCATGTATTATACAAATTCTTTGTCCATTCGCTCTGATTATAACTATTTACCAGTTCTTTCATTTCCTGATTTTTGTTTTCATAATTGCAATAGGTTGATGCTTTCTGCTCTTTAAGAATTTCATCAGCTCTCTTGGAGCCAAGAGCAGACATCACATCTAAGCCAGTTGGCATGAATCTGCAAACAGAATAAAGTTTCTCATAAATCTCCTTTGGAGTATTATCTGGACAGCCAGAACAACCGCAATACAATTCTATTGCGGCATCGCAAACTTCATTCCAGTATTTTGTTCTGTTTTCCTCCATATTTTCGCATGAGAAATAGAATTCCTTTGGTTTGGAGCAAACCGGTGG